>Ga0210409_10001601_pt1 | contig 28971 bp, 27 predicted proteins | sample IncBWH17MmetaG_FD_161649 | JGI IMG/M metagenome (GOLD analysis project Ga0210409, IMG submission 161649) | Forest soil microbial communities from Barre Woods Harvard Forest LTER site, Petersham, Massachusetts, United States - Inc-BW-H-17-M | ecosystem: Environmental > Terrestrial > Soil >...
ACCGCCGGACCCGCGACCGACAATCTCGAGGTGCTCACCGACATGATGCGCGCCGGGGTCGATGTGGTGCGCCTCAACGCCTCGCACGGCACGGTGGAGGACCGCCGGCGCCACCTCGCGCTGGTACGCGCGGCGGCACAGCGCGCCGACAAGTGCGTGGGCGTGCTGCTGGACCTCGGGGGGCCGAAGATCCGCATCGAGTGCTTCCGTGCGGGTCGCGTGCAGCTCGTGGAAGGCGAGCCTTTCACCCTCGACACCATGCTGGACGCGAAGGCCGGCACTGCCACGGTGGTCGGCGTCGCCTATAAGGATCTGCCCAAGGACGTCGCCGCCGGCGACACGCTGCTGCTCAACGACGGCCAGATCATCCTCGACGTCCACGCCGTCGGCGCCACCGCTATCGAGACCCGCGTGCGGGTCGGCGGGGAACTGTCGGATCGCAAAGGGCTCAACCGCCAGGGCGGCGGCATCTCGGCCCCGGCCATAGCGGCGCGCGATCGTGAGGACATCCGCTTCGCGGCCGAAGTGGGCGTTGATTACATGGCGGTATCGTTCGCGCGCGACGCGGCGGACATTGAGGAGGCGCGCGCGCTGATGCGCGCGGCGGGCGGGCAGGCCCGCATCGTCGCCAAGATCGAGCGCCACGAGGCGGTCGACAACCTGCCCGGCATCATCGACGCATCCGACGTTGTCATGGTCGCCCGCGGCGACCTGGGTGTGGAGATGGGCTACGCCGAGCTCACCGGCTTGCAGAAAACCATCATTCACGAAACGCGCACGCGCAACAGGGTCGTCATCACCGCCACGCAGATGATGGAATCCATGATCCAAAGCCCGGTGCCGACCCGCGCCGAAGTGAGCGACGTGGCGAACGCCGTGATGGACGGCACCGATGCCGTGATGTTGTCGGCGGAGACGGCGGCCGGGCGCTACCCGGTGAAGGCGGTGCAGGCGATGGCGCAGGTCATCGAGGGCGCCGAGAAATACCAGCTCACCCACCCGCGCTCGCGCCAGCGCCTCCCCGAGGGCGAGTTCCGTGGCACCGAGGAAGCGATCGCCATGGCCGTCATGCACACGGCCAATCACATGAAGGTGCGGGCGATCGTCGCCCTGACCGAATCGGGCGCGACGCCCCTGTGGATGTCGCGTATCCGCTCCGACATTCCCATTTACGCCTTCACGAGCCACGAGGCGACGCGGCGGCGCGTGACGCTCTACCGTGGCGTGTATCCGGTGATCTTCGATGTCGGCGGCGCCGGCAACTCCGCCGAGAGCCTGTATCGGGCCCTGTTCACGCGCCTCCTGGAACTGAAGCTCGTGGACCGGCGCGACCTGGTCATTCTCACCAAGGGTGAGGCGTCGGGCGTGCAGGGCGGCACGAACTCCATGCAGATACTGAAGGTCACGCTGGACTGAAACCTTCCGCGCACGTGATGCGGGCGTTGCTGTACACCGCCGCGGCGTGTGCGCTGCTCGCGCTCGCGGCCGTGGGCGCCGCCTACGGGGTGCTGTACGCCTCGCTGCCGTACCTCGAGGGCGTGCTGCGCGAGCCGGGCCTGAAGGCCGCCGTGAGCATCACGCGCGACTCGCTCGGCGTGCCGACCATCACCGCCGCCGATCGCGTCGACCTCGCCTTCGCGACCGGCTTTGTGCACGCCCAGGATCGTTACTTCCAGATGGATCTGTCGCGGCGGCTGGCGGCCGGGGAGCTGGCGGAACTGTTCGGGCCCGTGGCGCTCGAGCAGGACCGCAACACACGCGCCTTCGGTTTCCGCGCGCTCGCGCGCGAGGTGCTCGCGCAGGCGCCAGCGGCACAACGCGCGCTCGTCGTGGCCTACACCCAGGGGGTGAACGCGGGCCTGAAGCGCCTCGCCTCCAGGCCCTGGGAGTACTGGGTGCTGCGGCAGCCCCCGGGGAGCTGGGTCCCCGAAGACACGGTGCTGGTCGAATACGCGATGTGGTGGGACCTGCAGGCGAATGGCTTGCGCCGCGAGATCCAGCGCCGTGAGATCAACAGCCGCCTGGGCGGTCCGGACTGCGCGGCTGGCTGGAAATGCGTGCTCGGGTTCCTCTATCCGGCCGGCACCAGCTGGGATGCTCCCGTCCCGGTGCCGGGGGTGGCGGAGCAGCGCGCCGATCCGCCGCTGCCGGCGCCCGAGGCGCTGGATGTGCGTGGCGGCGCGGCGGCCGCGCCCGCGGGTGCGGCGCGGCTCACGGACAGCGGCAGCAACAGCTGGGCGGTCGCGGGGCGTCTTACCGCCAGCGGTGCGGCACTCATCGCCAACGATATGCATCTCGGGCAGCGCGTGCCGCCAGTGTGGTACCGCGCGCGGCTGCGCACGCTCGCGGGCGTCGAGGCGCCGCTCGACCTCAACGGCGTCACCCTTCCTGGTGCGCCGCTCTTGGTGGCAGGCTCCAACGGCCACGTTGCATGGGGGTTCACCAACAGTTACGGCGACTGGCTCGACGTCGAGCGCCTCGCCTGCGACGGTGCGGCGCCGCGCACGGTGCGGAGCGCGGCGGGCGAGGTCGAGCTGCGCGTGGTGCGCGAGCAGATCCGCGTGCGCGGCAGGCCGGCGGCCGAGCTGCAGGTGCGCTCCGGTCCCGCGGGCGTGCTGCTGCGCGCCGATCCGGATGAACACGTATGTTGGTTCGGCGCGTGGCTTGCGCAGCTGCCGGCGGCGACCAACATGAATCTCTTGACCCTGGAGCGCGCCACCACCGTGGCCGAGGTGCTGGAGCTCGCGCCCGCCATCGGCATTCCACACCAGAACCTGGTGGTGGGCGACGCCGCCGGACACATCGCCTGGACCATCGCCGGGCGCATCCCCGCAGACAGCGGCGCCACCCGGGCGCGGGCGGTGAGCGCCTGGACGACGCCCGGCGATCACCCGCGCATCGTCGATCCGCCCGCCGGGCGTATCTGGACGGCCAACGCGCGGGTCGCGAGCGACGCGCGCCAGCAGCAGCTCATCGGCGGCGACAAGGTGGCGCTCGGCGTGGAATACGACCTCGGCGCGCGCGCCGGGCAGGTGCGCGATGATCTTTTTGCGCTTAGCGGCATGGTCACGCCGCGCGACATGCTGCGCATCCAGCTGGATGATCGCGCGCAGTTCCTGGCGCGCTGGCGCGGGTTGGCGCTGGCGGTGCTCGATGCGGCCGCCATCCGCGAACATCCGCAGCGTGCCCGGTTTCGCAGCCTGGTGGCACAGTGGGACGGACGCGCCGCGACCGGCTCGGTCGGCTATCGGCTGGTGCGCACCTGGCACGACGGGGTGCAGAGCGCCGCGTGGCAGATGCTGCTGACGGCGCTCAGGGTGCCGGCCGCGGATGCTTTCGTGCCGCCGGCGCAGTTCGAAGGCCCGCTATGGCAGATGGTGACGGCCCAGCCGCTCAATCTGCTCTCCAGCTCCTACAGCGGCTGGCCTGAGTTCCTGCTGGCGCAGGTCGATGCGGCGAGCGCCGCTTTGCTGCACAGCTGCCCCGAGCTCGCCGACTGCACCTGGGGGCGATATAACACGGTGCGGGTGCAGCATCCGCTGTCGCGCGCGCTGCCGTGGCTGGCGCCGTTCCTCGACATGCCCGCGCTTGAGCTTCCCGGCGATCACGACATGCCGCGTGTCCAGAACGGCGCCTTCGGCGCCTCCGAACGCTTTGCCGTCTCTCCCGGTCACGAGTCGGAAGGCTATTTCCATATGCCGGGCGGGCAGAGCGGACATCCGCTTTCGCCCTACTACCGCGCCGGGTTCCTGCAATGGGCGCGTGGTGAGCCGCTGCCGTTTCTGCCCGGGGCCACGCAGCACACCCTCTCACTGACGCCGAATTAGCCGTTGCTGCGCGGGCCTTTGCCGCATCCGGCGGGCTTTCGCGGTTAGACTTCCTCAATGAGTACTCAGCGCTTCAGGGGCACGGACCAGTACGTCGCCACGGACGATCTGATGCTGGCGGTCAACGCGGCGATTACGCTGGCGCGGCCGCTCTTGATCAAGGGCGAGCCGGGCACCGGCAAGACGCAGCTCGCCCTGGAGATCGCCCGCGCGCTCGAGCGGCCGCTGTACGAGTGGCACATCAAGTCCACCAGCAAGGCGCAGCAGGGCCTGTACGAGTACGACGCGGTGTCGCGCCTGCGTGACTCGCAGCTCGGCGACGCGCGCGTCCATGACATCCGCAACTACATCCTCAAGGGACGCCTGTGGGAGGCGTTCGACTCGGAAGTGCAGCCGGTGCTGCTCATCGACGAGATCGACAAGGCGGATATAGAGTTTCCGAACGACCTGCTGCGCGAGCTCGACCGCATGGAGTTCTACGTCTACGAGACGCGCGAACTGGTGCACGCGCGCCACCGCCCGATCATCATCATCACCAGCAACAACGAAAAAGAGCTGCCGGACGCGTTCCTGCGCCGTTGTTTCTTCCACTTCATCCGCTTTCCGGACGAGGCGACCATGCGCGCCATCGTCGCGGTGCACTACCCGGATCTGAAGCAGGAGTTGCTGGCGGAGGCGCTGCGGGCGTTCTTCGAGATCCGGGCGACGCCGGGATTGAAGAAGAAGCCGTCCACCTCGGAGCTGCTGGACTGGCTGAAGCTGCTGCTCGCCGAGGACATTCAACCCGCGGCGCTGCGCAGCACGGACGCGAAGCAGCTGATCCCGATCCTGCACGGTGCGCTCTTGAAGAACGAGCAGGACGTGCACCTGTTCGAGCAACTGGCGTTCATGCACCGCCGGGTGCGCTGACGGCGCTGCGCCCGTGCTGGTGCAGTTCTTCTTCGCGCTGCGCGCCGCCGGGGTGCCGGTTTCGATCACCGAGTTCCTGGCGCTGCTCGAGGCGCTGCAGGCGCGCGTCGCGCAGCTCGCGGCGCAGGAGTTCTACTGGCTGGCGCGCGCCTGCATGGTGAAGGACGAACGGCACTACGACCGTTTTGATCGGGCTTTCGCGGCAGTCTTCAGCGGCGCCGGGCTGCGCTTCGAGCAGCTGCTCGCGGACGTGCCGGCGGAGTGGTTGCGGGGACTGGCGCGGCGCGTATTGTCGGCGCAGGAGCAACGCCGCATCGAGGCGCTCGGGGGCTGGGACAAGCTCCTGGATACGCTGCGTGAGCGGCTGCGCGAGCAGCGCACGCGCCACGCCGGCGGCGATAAGTGGATCGGCAGCGGTGGCACCTCAGCCTTCGGCGCCAACGGCTTCAACCCGGAAGGCATTCGCATCGGCGGGGAGGCCGCGCGCGAGCGCCGCGCGCTCAAGGTGTGGGAGCGGCGCGAATTTCGCAATTTCGACGATAGCGTCGAACTCGGGACGCGCAACCTGAAGCTCGCGCTGCGCAAGCTGCGCAGGTTCGCGCGCGAGGGTGCGGCGGAGGAGCTCGACCTCGGGGGCACCATCGACGCCACCGCGCGCAACGCCGGCATGCTCGACCTGAAGCTCATCCCCGAGCGTCACAACGCCGTGAAGGTGCTGCTATTTCTCGACGTCGGCGGCTCCATGGACGAGCACGTGCGTGTGTGCGAGGAGTTGTTCTCGGCGGCGCGCAGCGAATTCAAGCACCTGGTGCATTTCTACTTCCACAATTTCCCCTACGAGAACCTGTGGCAGGACAACGCCCGCCGCCACGGCACACTCATCCCGACGGAGCGCGTGCTGCGCACCTATGGACGCGACTACCGCGCCATCGTGGTCGGGGACGCCACCATGAGCCCGTACGAGATCGTGCAGCCGGGCGGTAGCGTCGAGCACTGGAACCGCGAGCCGGGCGCCGTGTGGATGCAGCGCCTGTGCGCCGCCTTCCCGCGGCTCGTGTGGCTGAACCCGCAAGCCGCCACGCGCTGGGAGCACACTCCCTCAGCGCGGCTCACCCGCGAGCTTGTCAGCGAGCGCATGTTTCCCCTGAGCATCGCGGGGCTGGACCTTGCAATTCGTGAGCTGCAGCGGCCCTTGAGCGCCCCGCCTGCCGGGCACGGGCTTGCCGCCGCGACGTCCGTCACACAGGATCCGCCGCCGGAGGTCCGATAATGGCGGGCGGCGCACGCAACCATGCATGGCATCAGTGAAACTGCATCTCGACCCGGCTACCGCCCGACCGTCGGCCTGGTGCTCACGGGCGGCGGCGCGCGCTCGGCCTACCAGGTCGGCGTGCTGTTGGCGCTGGCGGAGATGTTGCCGCGCGCGCGCAATCCCTTTCAGGTGATCGTCGGCACCTCGGCCGGCGCCGTGGCGGCGAGCGTGCTGGCGGCCGAAGCGCATCAGTGGCGACGCGCGGTCGCCGGACTCGAGAAGGTGTGGGCGAATTTCCGCTCGGAGCAGGTCTTTCATGTGGATGCGCGGCACATGCTGCGCGCCGGGGCGCACTGGGTGCTCGCGCTGCTCTCCGGGGGCCTGGTGCTCTCGCCCCCGAAGTCAATGCTCGATAACAGCCCATTGCGGGAGCTGCTGGGCGTCCACGTCGATTGCGACGGCATCCGCCGCAGCATCGCGCGCGGGCACCTGCGTGCCTTTGCACTGTGCGCCACCAGCTACACCACGGGGCAGTCGGTCGCGTTCTACGACGCGGTCGACTCGGTGGCTGACTGGTCGCGGGTGCAGCGCCTCGGCTCGCGGACCCAGATGACACTCGATCACCTGATGGCGAGCACGGCGATTCCGCTGTTGTTCCCGCCGATGCCGATCGGCGGCGACTACTTCGGCGACGGCGCCATGCGCCAGCTGCATCCTTTGAGTCCCGCGATCCACCTGGGAGCGGACCGGCTGCTCATCCTCGGCGTGCGCGCGCGGCGCGCCGCCGGTGTGACCGTCAACCGCCTGCAGACCAGCATGCCGACGCCGGGGGAGATCTTCGGCTACATGCTCGACACGCTGTTCACCGACACAATCTACGGCGACCTGGAACAGCTGCAACGCATCAACTCGCTGGTGGAGAACGCGCCGCAGGCCGCGCGGGGCGAGCACCGCGTGCAGACGCTGATGCTCGCGCCGAGCGTCGATCCGCGCGAGATCGCCGCGCGCCACGCCCGCGAGATGCCCCGGGGGCTGCGGGCGCTGCTGCGCGTCATCGGCGGGCGCGCGCCGTCGGGAATGCAACTCGCGAGCTACCTCATGTTCGAGGCCGGCTACACCCGCGCGCTGATCGAGCTCGGCTACCGGGATGCCATGGAGGCGCGCGGCGCGCTGCTGGCGTTCATGAGCGGGGAGAAGCTGCCCGCCGTCATGACGGCTGCGGGGGTGACGCAGGCGACCTAGGAGCCGGTGCTGGCGGCCGCCGCGCGCGGCCCGGGATGGAACAGCTGCGCGCCGGGCAGGTTGTTGTGCCTGGCCGTGACGTTGGTGAACTCGCCGGCGAACTTCTCCGCCAGACGATCGACGATGTACACCGAACGGTGTTGCCCGCCGGTGCAGCCCACCGCCACCGTGAGGTAGCCGCGGTTGCTCGCCTGGTACTCCGGCACCCGCGCCCGCATGAAGCTCGCGATGTCCTCGATGAGCCGCGCCACGTTGGTGTGCGTCTCGAGAAAGCGTACGACCTCCGCGTCGCGGCCGGTGAGGCTGCGCAGCCCCGGCTCCCAATAGGGATTGGGGAGCGCGCGCGCGTCGAACACGAAGTCCGCCTCGCCCGGAATGCCGTGCTTGAAGCCGAAGGACTCGAAGGTGATCGACAGCCGCCCGACGCGCCCCGCGACGCGGTGGTGAATGATGTCGCGCAGCGCGTGCACCCCCATGCGCGAGGTGTCGATCACCAGGTCCGCCACCAGCAGGATCGGCTCGAGCAGCTGGCGTTCGAGGGTGATCGCCTCGCGCAGGCTGACATCGTCGCGGCTCATCGGGTGCTTGCGGCGGGTCTCGGCGAAGCGCCGCAGCAGTTCGTCTTCAGCGGCTGTGAGGTAGATCACCTCACAGTGCATGCCGCTGCGCTTCAGCTCATCGATGAGCTGCGGCACGGTGGCGATTTCCGCCGCCGTATTGCGGGCGTCGAGGCCGATGGCGGTGCGCTGGTACGTGCCCCCGGGCGTGCGCACCGTGTAGGAGATGAAAGGCTTCAGCAGCGCCGCGGGAATATTGTCGATGCAGTAGTAGCCGAGGTCCTCGAGCATGTGCAGTGCCACGCTCTTTCCGGAACCCGACAGGCCGCTGAGAATGATGATGCGCACCGCTGTGAACCTATTCGCGCAGCGAGCGCCGCGCCTCCGCCGCGTGGTGGTCGGCGCGCTTTTCCTTGTGCTTCTTGATGCGGCGGTCGAGCTTGTCCGCCAGCAGGTCGATGGCCGCGTACATGTCTGCCTCGGTCGCGTTGGCGTGGATGGAGCTGCCGCTCACGTGCAGGGTGGCTTCGGCTTTCTGTCGCAGCTTCTCGACTGTCAACACGCAGTGCACGTCGATGACCTGTTCAAAATGCCGCCCGATGCGCTCGAGCTTCTTGTGAACGTAGCCCCGCAGCGAGGGGGTGACTTCGACGTGGTGCCCGGTGACATTGAGCTGCATAGTCCTCTCCTGTTCGTTGGCAGAATTTCCGTTGTGCGCTTTACAGTGGCTGCAGACCCGCCCGGCGACGCTCGTTCGAAGTGGCAAGTCCCATGGCCTCGCGATATTTCGCGACCGTGCGACGGGCCACCGGGATTCCTTCCCCCGAGAGCAGCTCCGCGATGCGCCCGTCGCTCAGCGGCTCGTCCGGATTCTCGTCCTTGATGAGCTTTCTGATCTTGGCGCGAATGGCAGTCGAGGAGGTGCCGGAACCGTCGACACCCTCGACGTGGCTGGAGAAAAAGTAGCGCAGTTCAAAAACGCCCCGCGGGGTGTGCATGTACTTGCCGGAACTCACGCGCGATATGGTGGATTCATGCATGGCGATCGCGGCGGCGATGTCCTTGAGGATCATCGGGCGCATGTGCTCCTCGCCGTGCTCGAGGAACGCCGTTTGCCGCTCGACGATGGAGCGCGCGACCTTCATGAGCGTTTCGTGGCGGATTTCCAGGCTCTTCAGCAGCCAACGCGCTTCCTGCAGCTGGGTGCGCATGGTGGCGTGGCTGGGGTTGCGGCCGATGAGGCTGGCGTAGCCCTGATTCAGCCGCACCCGCGGCAGTGTCGCCGCGTTGATTTCCACCGCCCAGCCGCGCTCGGTGCGGCGCACGAACACGTCCGGCACCACGTACTCGGCCTTGCCGGCGCTCACCTGTGACCCGGGGCGCGGGTGGCAGGAGCGCACCAGGGCCAGGGCGGCGGAGATTTCCTCTTCGGTGGTGCGCAGTTCGCGCCGCAACAGCGACAGTTCGCGCTGCGCGACCAGGTCCAGGTGATGGCGCGCGATTTCGATGGCCGCGTCGTAGCCCGCGGTCGCCGGCTCGAGCTGCCGCAGTTGCAGTTCAATGCACTCGCCCACTGAGCGCGCACCGACGCCGGGCGGATCGAGCGCCTGCACCGCGGCGAGCGCGGTTTCAATCTCGGCTGCAGGACACTCCAGTTCCGGGCGCAGCGTGCCGGCGATTTCCTCGAGCGACTCGGTCAGGTAGCCATCGTCGCTGACGGCATCCACGATGGCGCGCGCAATGGCCAGTTGCCGCGGCGCCAGGCTCGCCAGTTCCAGCTGCCACAGCAGGTGATCCTGCAGCGACTGCCCGGCGGTGTCCGCGTACTCCTGCTGGCGCTCGTCGTCGTCGGCACTCCACGGCGTCTCCGATGGGCCGACGCTGCGCTCACCCCAGCCCTCGTCCAGCACCTCGACGCCGTTCTCGGCGCGCGGCGGCGCCTGGCTTTCGCCCGCAGTCACCATGGTCTCGTAGGTGCCGGTGCCTTCGCCCTCGTCGGGCTCGAGCATCACGTTGGTTTCCAGCAGTTCGCGGATGTGCGCCTGCAGCTCCAGCGCCGGGAGCTGCAGGAGGCGGATGGCCTGCTGCAGCTGCGGGGTCATGGTCAGTTGTTGACCAAGCTTCAGCTGCAGAGAGGGTTTGAGCATGATTGACAGTGGCTTAGCTCACCGGCAGCCGTTTAAGGATTTCGCGAGCCTCAAAGCCGGAAAGACTCGCCCAAGTACACCTCACGGACTTGGGGGTTGGCAAGGACTTCTTCCGCACTCCCGGAAGCGATTACGGTGCCCTGATTGACGATGTACGCGCGCCCGCAAACCCCGAGCGTCTCGCGAACATTATGGTCAGTAATCAGCACCCCGATGCCGCGTTGTGTGAGCTCACGGATGATGCGCTGGATGTCGAGCACCGACAGTGGATCGACCCCGGCGAAGGGCTCGTCCAGCAGCATGAAGCGCGGCTCAGCCGCCAGCGCCCGCGCGATCTCCACGCGCCGCCGTTCACCGCCGGAAAGGGCGATGCCGGTGCTTTTTCGCACGTGGCCGATACGCAGTTCCTCGAGCAGCTGCTCGAGTCGTTGCTCGCGCGCCGCACGCTCCATGCCGGCGCGCGTCTCCAGAATCGCCATTACGTTGTCTTCGACCGACATCTTGCGGAACACCGAGGCTTCCTGGGGCAGGTAGCCGAGGCCCAGCTGGGCGCGGCGGTGCATGGGCAGCAGCGTCACGTCGATGTCGCCGATGGCAATACTGCCGGCGTCGCAGGGAACGAGCCCCACGATCATGTAAAAAGCGGTGGTCTTGCCGGCGCCATTCGGCCCGAGCAGCCCTACCACCTCGCCGCTCGCGAGTTCGAGTGACAGATCGCGCACGACCTGGCGCGACTTGTAGCTCTTGGCCAGGCCGGTGGCTTTGAGGGACGTCATGGCTGGGGGCTGGGAGCCTTACCGGAGTCGGGCTTCGCCGCCTCATGCCCGGAGATGGTGAGATGAACGTGCTCGCCGGTGCCCGGGGCGGTGGCCGCCTCCACGCGCTGCTCGCGCATGTAGTACACGAGCAGGGGACCTGAGACCTCGTTCGGCCCGTTCGACAGCCACGCGTCGTTGCTCAGACGCACGGTGCCGGCGGCCACGTCGTACACGATCTCATCCGCGTGACCGCGCGCGACCTTATCCGAGTCCGCCCGCCGTTGTTCAAACTGCGCCGGTTTGCCGGTGATGGTGGCGCGCGCGATGTGATTGTCGCGGAACTCCACGATCGCGGCATCGGAGCGCAGCGTGCCTTGCTCCTGCGCCTCGATGTGCACGTTGCCTTCGAATATCCAGCGGCTGTTGGCGAAATCAAGTCCGGTAGCGTGCGCGTGCTCGGCCTGCACGCGGGTGGTGCCCTGCGAAATCACGACCTGCGTGAACACGACGGCATTGGTCTTGTAGTCGACCTGCGAGCTCGCCGCGTCCACCGAGATGGGCTGCTGCGCGTTCACGGGCACAGGCGCAGGCGCCAGCGCCCACGCGCGCGCGGCGAGGCCGCACCCGAGGAGCAGGACGAGACTACGGCAGGAAGGAGCCATGCACTGCCGATTCTAGCTGCACGCGTCGCTCCTTCAAGTTCGCCACCAGACCCTCTGCCTGGAGCTGCCGTCCGGACATGAGGATGGTCACCGGGTCGTGCGTCGTGACGAGCTGCGCGTTGGTGTCGAAAGCAAGATGCTCGCTGCGGATGTCGGCTGGCTCCTCGCTGCCGGGCACGATGCCGGTGACGTGCACGGCGCCCTCGAGCTCGATGACGCCGCTGTCCTGCCCCATTTCGCCATGCGCCCCGCTCGCGGTCCAGCGGTTGCCGGCCGCGTCGCGAAATCCCAGCCGCACCTCCTGCATTTCCACGGTGCCAGCATCGGGCTGCTGTTGGATCTGGGTGGCGTCCAGGGTATAGAGCGGCTGGCCATCCGGGCCGGTCTGGATGAGTCGGGCGTTGCGCGCCGCGTAGCCAGGATCGCTCAGCGCTTCCCCGACGGTCGCGGTTGCGGCCGGCTCGCGCTGCGGACCGGAGAGCACGATCACCCCGATGATGAGCGTCATGAGCGCCACTACCGGCAGCAGGCGGTAGATCATCGCGCCCGCCCCGCGCCGGCGCGCCGCGCGAGCAGCCGGTCGCACACCTCGCGGACCGCGCCCGCGCCGCCGGGCAGGGCCGTCACGAAGCGCGCGGCCCGCCGCACGCTCACGTGGGCGTCGGCGACCGCGAAGGACAGTGCCACCGCGCGCAGCAGCGGCAGGTCGGGCAGGTCGTCGCCGACGCAGGCGCACGCCGCGAGCGGCACCTTGAGGCGTGCACACAGGCGCTTGAGCACGGTGAGCTTGTCGCGCACCCCCTGATAAACGTGCCGCACACCAAGTTCGCGGCAACGCGTCGCGACCATGGACGAGCGCCGGCCGGAGATCACCGCCACCGCAATCCCCGCCCGCCGCAGCTGCACGATACCGGCGCCGTCGCGCACGTGGAACACCTTGAGCGCCTCGCCGCGCGCTGCGAGGTACAGCCGGCCGTCGGTAAGCACGCCATCGACATCGAGCACCAGCAGGCGAATGGCGTGCGGCATGGGCGTGCGGCGCGCGCGCGTCACACGACGCCGGCACGCATCAGGTCGTGAATGTTCAGCGCGCCGAGAAGCTTGCCGTGCGCGTCGGCTACGGGGAGCGCCGTGATGCGGTGCAGCTCCATGAGGTGCACGGCCTCGGCCGCCAGCTCGCGCGGCCCGATGCGCTTGCCGGGCGCCGTCATCACCTCACTCATGAGGGTCTTGTGCACGTCGATCTGCCGGTCGAGCGAGCGGCGCAGGTCACCGTCGGTGAAGACGCCGAGGATGCGCGCCTCGTCCCCGACCACCACGGTCATCCCCAAGCCCTTGCGCGACATCTCCAGGAGCCCGGCGGCGAGCGACACGTCAGGCGCCACCCGCGGCACGGCCTCGCCGCTGCGCATCAGGTCCTCGACATGCAGCAACAGACGCCGGCCGAGCGCGCCGCCGGGGTGCGAGCGCGCGAAGTCCTGGCGCGTGAAACCGCGCGCCTCCAGGACCGCGACCGCCATCGCATCTCCCATGGCGAGCGTCGCGGTGGTGCTGGCGGTGGGTGCGAGATTGAGCGGGCAGGCTTCCTCCGGCACTCCCACATCGAGCACCACGTCCGCCGCACGGCCCAGGGTCGAGTCGGGCTTGCCGCTCATCACGATGAGCGGCACGGCGAGGCGTTTCAGGTGCGGCAACAGCAGCACCAGCTCCGGCGTCTCGCCGGAGTTTGACAGCGCCAGCAACACGTCCGTGCGCGTGATCATGCCGAGGTCGCCGTGCCCGGCCTCGGCGGGGTGCAGAAAGAAGGCCGGAGTTCCCGTGCTGGCGAGCGTCGCGGCGATCTTGCCGGCTATGTGTCCGGACTTTCCCATGCCGGTGACCACCACCCGTCCGTGGCAGGCGAGACACACCCGGCACGCGGCAGCGAAGGCGCCCGTCAGGCGGGACGTAAGCGCCTCGATGGCGCGCGCCTCGATGGTGAGTGCCCGGCGTGCGGAGGCGAGCAACTGTGCGTCGTCGGCGGCGGGGCTCATGCGGATCATTATAGGCGCGATAGGCGCGCGCACGACCGGCCCATGTAATATCCGTCCATGAACCCCGAAGAAGTGGCGCGGCTGATCCGCGCGGGCCTGCCCGGCGCGCAGGTGCAGGTGCGCTCGGATGACAACACGCATTTTGCCGCTCGCATCGTGGCGCCGCAGTTCTCCGGCAAGCGCAGTCTTGCGCGTCACCAACTCGTCTACCAGACACTCGGCGAGCTCATGGGACGGGAAATCCACGCCTTGTCGATCGAAGCGCTGACGCCGCAGGAATCGGTACCGCCTGGCCATGGATAAGCTGCAGATCCAGGGCGGCGTGCCGCTCGAAGGCGAGGTGCGGATCTCCGGGGCCAAGAACGCGACCCTGCCGATACTCGCCGGGGCGCTGCTCGCCGAAGACCCGGTGGTGGTCGCCAACGTGCCGCACCTGAAGGACGTGACCACGACGGTCGAGCTGCTGGGGAGAATGGGTGCCACCGTCACCATCGATGAGCGCATGCGGATTGAAGTGGATGCTTCGACGCTGAAGGAGTGCTTCGCGCCCTACGATCTGGTGAAGACCATGCGTGCCTCCATCCTGGTGCTCGGACCGCTGGTGGCCCGCTACGGGCGCGCCGATGTGTCGCTTCCCGGGGGCTGCGCGATCGGCGCGCGCCCGGTGAACATCCACGTCGCGGGGCTGCAGGCGATGGGTGCCGATATCACCATCGAGGGCGGCTACATCCGCGCGCGCGCCGCGCGCCTGAAGGGCGCGCGGCTGGTGCTCGACACGGTGACGGTCACCGGCACCGAGAACCTGATGATGGCCGCGACGCTCGCCGACGGCGAAACCGTGATCGAGAACGCCGCCCGCGAGCCGGAGGTGGTGGATCTCGCCAACTTCCTCGTGACCATGGGCGCCGATATCAAGGGCGCCGGCACCGACAAGATCGTGATCCAGGGCGTCAAACGGCTGCGCGGCACGACCTACGAAGTTCTGCCTGATCGCATCGAGAGCGGCACCTACCTGGTCGCCGGCGCGATCACCGGCGGGCACGTGCGCATCAAGAGCACGCTTCCTAAGCACCTCGACGCGGTGCTCGCCAAGCTCACGGAAGCGGGCGCAAAAATCGGCGTGGGCGAGAACTGGGTCGAAGTCGACATGCGCGGCCGCAAGCTGAAGTCAGTGGACGTGCGTACCGCACCGTACCCGGCATTCCCGACCGACATGCAGGCGCAGTTCGCGGCCCTCAACACCGTCGCCACTGGCGTCGGCACCATCACCGAGACCGTGTTCGAAAACCGCTTCATGCACATGCTGGAAATGCGGCGTCTGGGAGCGGAGATCCGCCTCGAGGGCAACACCGCCATCATCCACGGCGTGGCAAAGCTCACCGCCGCGCCGGTGATGGCGACCGACCTGCGCGCCTCGGCGAGCCTCGTGATCGCGGGCCTGGTGGCGGAAGGGCGCACGGATGTTGAGCGCATCTACCATATCGATCGCGGCTACGAGGCCATCGAGGAGAAGCTCGCACAGCTCGGCGCGCAGATCCGGCGCGTACCGAACTAAATTCAGACAGACAGTGCTCGCGGGGCTCGGCGCAGTTCCTGTTAGCTATAGCTGCCAACGACTTCGATCGTGGCTCGCACGAGATCGCGTTCGGCTTCGCTCAGGTAGTGATTCCAGATGTCAAAAATCAGAACCGCGCGCGGCGTGTCGGAGCGGTTCCACGCTTCGTGCTCGATCGTATCGTCAAACACCCACGCCTTGCCTGGAATCCACTCGCGCGTCTCGCTGCCGACGCGAAACCGGCAGTTCGGAGGCACGATGAGGGGCAGATGCACGGTCAGTCGTGTGTTCGTGACTCCGGTGTGCGGTGGAATGTGCGTGCGCGCATCGAGAATCGAGAAGAAGGCGTTCGGGCCATGATCTGCGACGTCGCACTGGGGCGCGCCTGTTAGCAGCTTGGCGGTGCGCGGACAGCGCGCCAGATGCTCCGGCTGCGCCACGCCCTGGTTCCACAGAAAATACGCGCTCCAGCGGCGTGACCTGTTGAGTTCCCTCCACTGATCCAGAGGTGCGCCCTCTGGATAAGCCACGTACGGCTCCAGCCCAGTCGGGTCAGACGCGAGCACCGCAGTGAGCTCCGCGCGGATTTCGTCGCTTGCAACCTCGATCGCATCGAGCCACGGGAATTCCCGGCGGTCGAAGAACTCCAGGGCTGGAAGCTCGGGAAAGTACAAGAACGTCGGTTGCGGTGCGTAGCGCTGACGCCCGCCGGTCAAAAGGTCAATGCACCTGTCCAGACGCCGGAAAGGACCGCGACCGTGGCGCTCACGGATGGCCGCGAGCCGCGCCTCGATCGCCTCCGCGAGCGCGGCATTGTCCCGGTGCACCGCCTCGCGCGCGCGCTCCAGCGCCGCGCTCACCGCTTCCGGCGGCGTCACGTCCGGCGGCACGATCGCCAGTGCGTGGCGATAGATCCGCGCCGCGTTGCGCACGTCACCGCGCTCCTCGATCAGGGTGCCTTTCTGCAAGAGCGCGGTGAGATGACGTGGCTCAAGCGCGAGTGCCCGCTCGATTGCCTCCACCTCTTCCTGCGGCAGGCGCAACGCGTGCAAGCTCGTGGCAAGGTTGGACCACAACGCCGGATGGCTCGGGTCCGCTCGGGTCGCGCGCTGGAACAGCTCCCGGGCCTTACCCGCCTCCCCGCGCTGCATCATGCGCAGGCCCTGCTCGTTTAGCACCGCGGGGTGGGCGGGAGCCAGCTGCGCAACGTGCGCGAGAAGCTCTTCGGCCTCAGCGCTGCGGCCGGCAGCGTACGCCGCCTTGGACGCCTGGAGCATCCGCAGGATAGTGGCGTGGTCCGGTACCACGGCATTCACGTTGCTCAGAGAGTCCCCGCGCTCTTGGGTTCGCGCGCTTGGATTCTATCGCGGGCGACGATTCTAAATGCCGGATGCCGGTCTGGAACACACCGCAGGCGCAGCCGGCAGCCAAGCCGTGCCGGCAGGCCGCCTCCACCTTTGTTGCCAATTAACAACGAACAGTATTCCTACGGCGTTCAGAGTCGGCTCGCTTTGGTGCGTAATTAATACAGAAATTGCCCGGCGTGTTCCCGCGGTGCTACGCTCGACTTAAGTAAAGGTAAGCAACCTTTGCAATCTGTTGTCGCGTTGCAGTTCGTGACGGACGGCGCGCGGTTCCCGCCCGACATAACGACAAACTGGGGAGACATGTATGACATTACGTCAATCGGCCCGGTCGAGTCAGATCATGCTGGCGGTTCAGGGGGCACTGGCGGCGTGCTGTGCGGCGACGCCAGCGCTCGCGCAGCAGGCGCCCGCCGCAGGGTCTCAGACAATAGCGGAGGTCGTCGTTACGGGTTCGCGCATCCTGCAAAGCGTCGCGCAAACCACGCAGCCGCTTACGGTGATCAGCGCGGATCAGATCGAGAAGACGGGACTGGCAAGCGTAGGCGATCTGCTGGAGCAGCTGACCACTGGTGGCAGTGCGCTGAATGCGAAGTTCAACTCCTCCGGCAATTTCGGCTACCCGCCGGACGGCGGTGGTATTGGCGCCGGATCCGCCCAAGTCGATCTGCGCAACCTCGACTCCAAGCGCACGCTGGTAATGGTGGACGGGCTTCGCTGGGTCAATGAATCATCGGCCTCCGGCGTCAGCGGCAGCGCGGATCTCAATACCATTCCGCTGTCCATCATCGATCGCATCGAGGTACTCGAGGACGGCGCCTCGTCGATCTACGGCTCCGATGCCATAGCGGGTGTGGTCAACATCATTACGCGCAAGAAGGCCGATGGCGTCGAGCTCAGCGGCTACACGGGTGAGTACAGCAAGGGCGGCCGCACGACCGAGGCCAGCCTCACGGCCGGGGGCTCGAGCGGTAAGTTCTCAGGGGTCTTTGTGGCGAGCTTTTACAACCAGGACGCCATCAGCTCGTCCAAGTGGGGGCAGTCGGACTTCCCTGAGCCACTCGCGGGCTTGGCCGCGGGGAGCTCCGGGACACCGCAGGGACGTTTCAGATTCTGCGATCCAGCCGTGGCGGCTCCGAACACCGGATCGTGCCCAGGCAATTTCTACAGTGTGACGCTGAACGATGGCACCACAACTCCGGTGTGGGATCCGAACAATCCGAATGGCGGCACATACCATCATTTCACCAATGCAGACCGCTTCAACTTCGCGCCCTTGAACCTGCTGTTGACACCGTCGCAGCGAAAAGCACTCTTTACGAGCCTGAGCTACGACGCCAGCGACGACTTCCAGCTGTATGCGAAGGGCCTGTTCAACACGCGCACCTCGACCAACCAGGCGGCTCCGGAACCGATTTTCATCGGCCCGGTCGCCGGCACCGGCGGCATCGCCGACAGCATCAGTGTCTCCCGTCTCAACCCCTTTAACCCGTTCGGTATCGATCTGTGCGCGGTGGCGTCGCCTTCGTGCGGGAACGGCACCGCCAACTTCCTTGGTATCACCCGCCGTCCGCTCGAAGGCGGGCCGCGCATCTTCGACCAGGATGTCGACACCTGGTACTTCAGCGCCGGTGCGAAGGGCAGGCTGCATTTCCTCGATGGGTTCACCTGGGACATCAACTTCGCCGATACGGAAAACAAGGCGAACCAGAAGTTCACGGGTGGCTACAACATCGCCAAGGTCGGCATTGCACTCGGCGACCCCGCCATCTGCAAAGCCGTGCCCGGTTGCGTGCCGCTCGATCTCTTCGGTGGTCAAGGACGGCCAATTACCCAGGCAATGCTGAACTACATTCTTGCGCCACAGGTCGATGCGAGCGACCAAAAGCTGAAGCTCGTGTCGGCCAACATCACCGGCACGATATTCCACATTGAGGATCGTGCTGCCGCCATCGCGGTCGGCGCTGAGCACCGCCTGTACGACGGAGTGTTCAATCCTGATCCGCTGCGCCAGACCGGCGAATCCCAGGACTCACTGGCGTTTCCTGTTGCGGCGAGTTATCACGTCAACGAGGTGTATACCGAGCTTAGTCTGCCGTTGCTCAAGAGCCTGGGCGCGAGCGCCGCGGTGCGTTATTCGGATTACTCGACATTCGGCAGCACGACCACCTACAAGGGCGGTCTGCGGTGGCAGCCGGTCGAAGACTTTGCCATGCGCGGCACTTACTCCACCGGCTTCCGCGCGCCGAACCTCGGCGAGCTGCATGGCCTGACGCAATTCGGTGCCACGCTCGTCGACCCCTGCGGTCCGACCGGTACGGTCATCGTGACGCCGGGCAACAACTCCGCGCTTGCAAATGCCTGCCGGGCGCAGGGCGTGCCGAACGGGTTCCAGCAAGCCAACACGCAGATCACGACGTTTACGGGAGGCAACGCCAATCTCAAGCCCGAGAAATCCGACAGCTATACGGCCGGCATCGTGTACCGCGCGGGCTGGGCGGCAGGTCACGCCGCGACCGATCAGCTGAATTTCGAGGCCACCTACTACCATCACAAGGTCAAGGGAGCAATTCAGTCGGAGGATATCCAGGCGCTGCTGAACGCGTGCCTGGCGGCGGGCGGCACGGATCCCACGTTGTGCGCTCCGTTTACGCGCATATCAAGCGGCGACCTCAGACCGCCGAAGAACTTTCTGCAAAATCTTGCTCAAATCACCACGAGTGGCGTGGACCTGAAGGCCACCTGGCTGTCCGAGCCGCTGAGCTTCGGCCGCTTGTCGGCCGCATTGCAGGCGACGCATGTCAACGACTACAAGGCGGTAGATACGCTTGGTCTCGTCGATCAGCGCCAGGTTGGCGTCGAGGTCCGCAACAGCGCGATTCCGCGGTGGCGCGCAAATGCCCAACTGGGCTGGGCAGTCGCTGGTTTTGATGTGAATTGGAACCTGCGCTTCATCTCTGCTGTGTCCGAGGCGTGCAGGAATGCGTCGGTCACGCCCGTACCGGGCTGTGGCGATCAGCCTACCGATACGCACAGCCTGCACTCGGTCCTCTACCACGATGTGCAGGTCTCGTGGTCGGACGCGTTCCGCCTCAACGGCCTCAAGCTCGACGCGGGCGTGAACAATCTCTTCGGCACCAACCCGCCGATCTGCTTCACCTGCACGCTGAACGGCTACGACGCCGGCACCTACGATCTGCCGGGGGCGTTCTGGAACGTCAGGGCGACCTATAAGTTCTGAAGGGGTAGGGCTCTGAAGGGGTGGGGCTCGCCGCGGACGAATTCGTTCGCGGCGGGCCCTGGTTCCGCGCCCACCGCGATCGGGCGCCAATTCCTGCGTAGAACGTTGGCTCTGGTGCGGCAGCTGAGCGGGTAAACTCCGCAAGGCCTGCGGGCGGGTGCGGGCAAGTACGGCACCTCGGAGACAGCTACGATGCAGATAGGGATGATCGGACTCGGGCGCATGGGCGCCAACATGGTGCGGCGACTCACCCACGGCGGACATGAGTGCGTGGCTTATGACCGCTCCGCGCAGGCGCTGCAGGGCGTGGCCGCGTACGGGGCGCAGGCGGCGGGCTCGCTCGCGGAGCTGGTGCGGGCGCTGGCGCCGCCGCGCGTGGTCTGGATCATGGTGCCCGCGGCGATTGTCGATGCGGTGATCGCGCAATTGCAGCCGCTGCTGAGCGCCGGGGACGTGCTCATCGACGGCGGCAACTCCAATTACCACGATGACATCCGCCGTGCCGAGGCGCTCCAGGGCGCTGGCATCCGTTATCTGGATGTCGGCACGAGCGGCGGGGTGCTGGGTTTCGAGGACGGTTACTGCCTGATGATCGGCGGCGACGCGGCGGCGGTGGCGCTGGTGGAGCCGGCGCTGGCGACGCTCGCCCCGGGAGGACGCCTGCCGGCAGGCGGCGCGGGCGCGGCCGCCGGTGCCGCGGCGGCGGCCCTGGGCTACCTGCACTGCGGCCCTGCCGGCGCGGGGCATTTTGTGAAGATGGTCCACAACGGTATCGAGTACGGGCTGATGGCCGCTTACGCGGAAGGCCTGAACGTGCTGGCGCACGCGGATGCGGGCTTGCAGACCGGAAGCGCCGACGCCGAGACGGCGCCGCTGTCCAACCCGCGCTTCTTCCAATACCAGCTCAACGTCGCCGCGATCGCCGAAGTCTGGCGTCACGGCAGCATCATCGCCTCGCGGCTGCTGGATCTCACCGCGGCGGCGCTGGCGCAGGACGGGAAGCTTGCGCGGTTCGCAGGCCACGTCGCCGATTCCGGGGAAGGGCGCTGGACGGTCGAGGCCGCCATCGAGGTGGGCGTGCCGGCCCCGGTGCTGAGCGCGGCGCTGTATGCGCGCTTCGAGTCGCGCGGCCAGGCGGAGTTTGCGAACAAGGTGCTGTCGGCGATGCGCCTCGGGTTCGGCGGCCACGTCGAGAAGTAACATGGAACGTCGTGACTGCGATGCCATCGTGCTGTTTGGCGCCACCGGGGACCTGTGCTATCGGAAGATTTTCCCGGCGCTCTATCACCTCGTGCGTCGCGGCCTCCTCAACGTGCCGGTGGTCGGCGTCGCCCGTCAGGGCTGTGACGTCAGCTGGCTCGGCGCGCGCGTGCGCGACAGTCTCAAGGCCTTCGTGCCGGCAGCGGACGCGGCGCAGGTCACGCGCCTCGTGGGCCTGCTGCGCTACGTCGATGGCGACTACAACGATCGCGGCACCTTCGAGGCGCTGGACAAGGCGCTCGCTACGGCGCAGCGGCCACTGCACTACCTCGCCATCCCGCCGAGCATGTTCCCGGTGGTCATCGGGCACCTGAGCGGCTCAGCGAGCGCGCCGGGCGCGCGGATTGTCATCGAGAAGCCCTTCGGCCGCGACCTCGCCTCGGCGCGGGCGCTCAATCAGACCCTGCACGCGCATTTTCCCGAGTCGAGCATCTTTCGCATCGACCACTATCTCGGCAAGGAAGCGGTGCAGAACCTGTTGTTCTTCCGTTTCGCCAACTCTTTTCTCGAGCCGGTGTGGAACCGCAACTTCGTGGCGAGCGTGCAGGTCACCATGGCCGAGAGCATCGGAGTCGCCGGGCGCGGGCGCTTCTACGAGGAGACCGGCGCGATTCGCGACGTGATACAGAACCATCTGCTGCAGATCGTGGCGCTGCTTACCATGGAGCCGCCGGTAAACGCCGCCGGTGAATCGCTGCGCGACGAGAAGGTAAAGCTGCTGCAGGCGGTGCGCCCGGCGGCGCCGGCGCAACTCGTGCGCGGCCAGTTCAACGGCTACCGCCGGGAACCAGGCGTGGCGGCGGACTCGCAGGTCGAGACCTACGCCGCGCTTGCCTTGGGCGTCGACTCCTGGCGCTGGAGCGGGGTGCCTTTTTACCTGCGCGCCGGCAAGTGCCTGCCGGTTACGGCAACCGAAGTGGTCGTGGACCTGAAGCCGCCGCCGGTCAATGTCTTCGGGGACTTAAGTCCCGAGCAGCCCAACCACCTGCGCTTCCGGCTCGGACCCGACGTCGCCATCGCGCTCGGCGCGCATTCAAAGCGGCCGGGACCGGTCATGACCGGGCAGGACGTTGAGCTTTATGTTTCCCAACAGCAAGGCGATGACATGGACGCGTACGAGGTGCTGATCAGCGCGGCGCTGATCGGCGATACCTCGCACTTCGCGCGCGAAGATGAGGTTGAGGCGGCCTGGGCGATCGTTGACCCGCTGCTGCACGCCGGCGCGCCGGTAGTCACCTACACCCAGGGCACCTGGGGGCCGGCCGCGGCCGAGGACTTGCTGCAGGGCCCGTGCGGCTGGCACAACCCGGGGATGAGGCCCGAAGACTGGGCGCGCAGCTGCGGGCGCGCCGCAGGCGGGTAGGGAACTCGCACCGGCCAGACGCTAAAGCCGTCAGCCCGGCTGCACCCATAGCTCGACCGCGGCGCACTCCTGCACCGCAGCCCAGGCGGTGAGGGTCAGGTCCTGCGCAATCAACCGGCGGATGGCCTCATCCTTGCCGGCGCCGGCGACCACGAACACCAGCTCCCGCACCTGCGCCAGAAATCCGGGCGTCACACTCACCCCCGCCATGCCGTCGGGCCGTTGCACGGCGATGGCCAGCTGCCCGCGCGCGCGCTGCAGATCCGCCGCGGTGAAAAGCGACGCGGTATGTCCGTCAGCCCCGAGCCCGAGAAGCCCGAGCCCGACGCGTCCCGATCCTTGCAGCAGCGTACGCAGCTGCGCCGCGTAGTCCGCCGCGGCCGCCGCGAGCGGCAGCTCCGTGCGTACCCGCAACACGCGCTCCGGTGGCAGTGCGAGGGCCTGCAGGAGCGGCTCGGACTGGTGGTAGTTGCTCGCCGGGGAAGTTGCCGGCACGTAGCGCTCGTCGCAGAACAGCACGTGCAGCTGCGCGCCGGGGACGATCCTGCGCTCGGCCAGCGCGCGGTAGGCAGGCAGTGGCGTCGTGCCTCCTGAGAGCATGACCGCCGCCGCGGGCGTCGCAGCCTGCGAGTCCGTGAGGCAGCCACCGAGACGCTCCGCGAGCGCCGCGTCGAGCCCGGCGCGGGTCGCGAAGTGCCGTGTCGTGAGGGTTGTCATGATCCGGCGCTTAGCCCCGCGGGCGCTCGCCAACCGCTTCGCGCACCTCGAAGGTGCGTCCGGCCCGCAGGCAGCGCAGCGCGATGGTAGAGCCCGGCTGGTGGCTGGCGATGCGGCCGAGCGCGTCCTGCGCGCCGCCCGGGGCCACGCCGTCGATCGCGAGCAGCAGGTCGCCGGGCCGCAACCCCGCCTGCAGCGCGGGGCTGCCCACGTACAGGTTGGCGATCACGACGCCGCCTTGCGCAAGCCCCGCCTGGTGCGCCTGCTCATCGGTCAGATCCTCCGGCACGATGCCGATCCAACCGCGCACTACGCGCCCGTGCGCGATGATGTCGCTCAGCACGCCGCGCACCATGTTGACGGGAATCGCGAAGCCGATGCCCTCGACGCCCAGGTTCTTGGCGACGATGGCCGTGTTGATGCCCACCAGGGCGCCGCTGGAGTCCACCAGCGCCCCGCCGGAGTTGCCGAAGTTGATGGGCGCATCCGTCTGGATGAAATCCTCGAGCGGCGCGATGCCGAGCTGCTGGCGGCTGGTGGCGCTGACGATGCCGTGAGTCACCGTCTGGGAGAGCCCGAGCGGGTTACCGATCGCCAACACCACGTCGCCGACCTTCAGCTGATCGGAGCGTCCGAAAATCGCCACCGGCAACGGCGTCAGATCGATCTTGAGCACCGCCAGATCGGTGTCGGGGTCACGGCCGACGATGCGGGCGTCCGCCTCGCGGCCGTCCCGAAGCTGCACGCGGATGGTGTCAGCGTTGGCGATGACGTGGTGATTGGTGACGATGTGGCCGCCCGCGTCGACGATGACGCCGGAGCCGAGCGTGCGCTCGATACGCTGCCGGTAGCGCGGTACGAAGTCCCCGAACAGCTCCCCGAGCGAGGGGGCCAGCCGCTCCGTGACCAGCCGCCTGGTGAAGACATTGACCACCGCGGGTGCGGCGCGCTCGACCGCGGCGGCGTAAGTGACACGCTCGGGCACGGGCAACGCGGCCGCGGCTGCCGGGGCGACGGCGGGCGGCGCCGGGTATACGGCCCCCCGGATCAGCTGCGGTCGCAGGGCGACGATGAGAAAGGCCAGGGCGAGTCCGCCAATGACGGACCCGAGGATGAAGGTCAAACCGCGGCCCAGGCTCTCGAGCATCACTTAACTTCACAGGAAGAAATCCGCACCGTGCGCGCGCGGCCGCGCGCCTCAGGAGGAGTGGTCGTTTGTGTATAATGCGCCGCCCCCGGCAAAGTACGAAACCGCACCGTGCGCACACACCGTTCGCTCGGAACGCGAAGGAGGGTGCGGCGGGCGTGGAGTAATGCGGGAGAGCGGTCAGATGGCGGACAGCGCAATCACCGCCGGCGACGGGGTTGACCTGAGTCGGCGCAAGTTCCTTACCCAGGCCACGATCGCCACCGGGGCGGTCGGCGTGGCATTCGCCGCCGTGCCCTTCATCGAGTCCTGGGCCCCGTCCGAGCGTGCCCGCGCCCAGGGCGCACCCGTTGAACTTGACATCTCCAAGCTCGACGAGGGCCAGATGACCACCACGGTGTGGCGCAGGTCCCCGATCTACGTTGTGCGGCGCACCCCGGACATGGTGGCGCGTATCGCCGGCCATGACGAGCTGCTGAAAGATCCGGGTTCGAAGAGTTCCAAGCAGCCCGCGTACGCGAAGAACGCGCTGCGCTCGCGCAGCGCGGAGTTTTTGGTGCTGGTGGGCACCTGCACGCACCTGGGGTGTTTGCCGAAGACGCGCTTTGACGCGGGCGAGTTGTACCCGAGCTGGCCGGGCGGCTTCTTCTGCCCCTGCCACGGATCGCGCTTTGATCTGGCGGGCCGGGTGTTCGAGGGGTCGCCGGCGTCGATCAACCTGCGGGTGCCACCGTATTCGTATCCCAACCCGCGCACGCTGCTCGTGGGCGTCGATGAGAAGGGAGCCGCCTGATGGCCGTGAAGACCGCGAGCGGCGCACCGGCCCGCCTGCCGGGGACCGCTCCCGCTGCCCAGGGTTTGTGGGCGTGGCTGAACAAGCGCATGCCCATCGATGAGTTCATCTCCACGCAGCTCACGGGTTACTACGCGCCGAAGAACTTCAACATCTGGTATTTCTTCGGCTCGCTCGCGCTGGTGGTGCTGGTCATGCAACTCGTGACCGGCATCTTCCTGACGATGTTCTATAAGCCCGGTGAGCTCACCTCATTCGACTCGGTCGAATACATCATGCGCGAGGTGCCCTGGGGCTGGCTCATCCGCTACCTGCACTCCACCGGCGCCTCCGCGTTCTTCATCGTCGTGTACCTGCACATGTTCCGCGCGCTTCTCTACGGCTCGTACAAGGCGCCGCGGGAGCTCTTGTGGCTCATCGGCATGCTGGTGTACCTGGCGCTCATGGCCGAGGCCTTCATGGGTTACGTGCTGCCCTGGGGCAACATGTCGTTCTGGGGCGCGCAGGTCATCGTCAACCTGTTCGGCACTATTCCCGCGATCGGGCCGGGGCTGGTGGAGTGGATTCGTGGTGACTACGGCATCGCCGACGCCACGCTCAACCGCTTCTTCTCACTGCACGTGGCGGCGGTGCCGCTGGGACTGTTGCTGCTGGTGATGCTGCACCTGGTGGCGCTGCACGAGACTGGTTCGAACAACCCCGACGGCATCGAGATCAAGGAGAAGAGCGGCCCGGACGGCAAGCCCCTCGACGGCATTCCTTTTCATCCGTACTACACGGTCAAGGACGTCGTGGGCATCGGCGTTTTCTTCGTGCTGTTCGCCCTGGTCGTGTTCTTCGTGCCGACCCTGGGCGGGCTGTTCCTTGAAGGGCCAAACTTCGAGGTGGCGAACCCCCTGTCAACGCCGGAGCATATTGCACCGGTGTGGTACTTCACCCCGTTCTACGCGATCCTGCGTGCCGTGCCGGATCAGCGCATGGGGGCGCTCCTGATGGGGCTCGCCGTGGTGTCCTTCCTGTTCCTGCCGTGGCTCGATCGTTCGCCGGTGAAATCCATGCGCTACCGCGGCTGGATGTCGCGCACCGCGCTTACCCTGTTCGTGGTGTCGTTCATCGCCCTGGGCTATCTCGGCTTGCAGCCCGCCGAAGGCCGCTACGTGCTGCTGGCGCGGATATTCGCCCTGGTTTACTTCCTGTACTTCTTCGCGATGCCCTTCTACACGCATTTCGAAAAGGTGAAGCCGGTGCCTGAGAGGGTGGTCTACCGTGCGCACTGACACGGCGCGCGTGCGGCGGTCGCTGCCGGCGGTGCTGGCGTGGCTGGCCGTCGCCGCGGCGCCCTTGGGCGCGTGGGCCGCGGAAGAGGGCGCCGGCGGCGCGGAAGGTTCCGCCAAGAGCGGCGCTGACTGGCAGAGCTGGCGCGCCGGCAACGACGTCTCCGACAGCGCCTCCCTGCAGCGCGGGGCGCGTAACTTCGTCAGCTATTGCCTGGGGTGCCATTCGCTGAAGTATGAGCGCTGGTCGCGGCTTGGGAGTGATCTCGCGATCCCGGGGAACCTGCTCGAGCGGGACCTGATGCCGCCGGGGGACAAGACGACCGATTACATCACGACCACCATGCCCGCCAAGGATGCGGAAGTCTGGTTCGGCAAGACCCCGCCGGACCTGTCGCTGATGGCACGGGCGCGCAGCCGCGATTACCTGTACCAGTTCCTCACGACTTTTTACGTCGATCCCACGCGGCAGACCGGCGCCAACAACCTGCGTCTGCCGACCACCTCTATGCCGGACGTACTCTCCGAGCTCGGCGGGCTGAAGAAGGCGGTGTTCAAGGACGTCGCCACCCCGGGTGAAGGCGGGCGGGTCGGCCACGAACAGGTCTTCGACCATTTCGAGCCGCTCGCCCCCGGGCGCCTGAGCGATGCCGAGTACCAGGCGTTCGTGCGCGACACGGTCAACTTCCTCGACTACGTGAGCGAACCCACCCAGACCGCGCGTCGCGCGCTCGGCGTATGGGTGGTGTTGTTCCTGCTGGTGTTCACCTGGTTTGCGTGGCTCATGAAGCGCGAGTACTGGAAAGACGTCCACTGATCGTCTCACGGCGCGGCGGGAGCGGAAATTTGTCGAGCAGACGATCCATCATGACGCTGTTTTCCGCACCCGATGACCCGTGGAGCCATCGCACGCGCCTTGTGCTGGCGGAGAAGGGCATCAGTATCGATATCGTGAGCGTCGAACCCGGACGCTTCCCCGAAGACCTGCTCGACCTGAATCCGTATCACAGCGTGCCGACGCTCGTGGACCGGGACCTGGTGCTATACGACTCGCGGGTGATCATCGAATACCTCGATGAGCGCTTCCCGCATCCGCCGCTGATGCCGGTGGATCCGGTGTCGCGCGCGCAGTTCCGCCTCGCCCTGTACCGCATCGAGCGCGACTGGTACGGCACCGCGCGCCAGATCGATCAGGAACCGGACAAGAAGCAGACGCTGAAGCTGAAGAAGATCCTGCGCGACTCCATCCTGCAGAGCACGGACCTGTTCAAGGTCAAGCCGTACTTCCTCTCGGACGAGTTTTCACTGGTCGATGCGACCATCGCACCGATACTGTGGCGGCTGCGGCACTACGAGATCGAGCTGCCGCCGCAGGCACAGGCGATCGACAAGTACGCGCATCTGGTGTTTGCGCGGGCGGCGTTTCGCGACAGCCTTTCTGACCGGGAGCAGGAGATGCGGCTACGGCCATGAACAAGGTGTTACCCAAGCGGCCTTACCTGCTGCGCGCCATGCACGAGTGGATTTCCGAGTGCGGCAACACGCCGCACGTCATCGTCGATGCCGGCAACGCCGACGCCGAAGTCCCGCGCGCCTACGTCAAGGAGGGCAAGATCGTCCTCAACCTGAGCGAGGGTGCGACGCAGCGTCTGCGCCTGGGCAACGACGAAATCGAATTCGACGCACGCTTCGCAGGCGTGATCCACCACGTGCGCTTTCCGGTCGGCGCAGTGCTCGGCATCTATGCGCGCGAGACCGGCGAGGGCATGGTGTTCTCCGAACAGGATCTGGGTCCGGAGCCGCCGACCCGGCCCACGCCCGCCGAAGAGGGCGGCTCGCGCCGCCCGCAGCTGAAGGTGGTCAAGTAACAGTGGCTCAATACGCCGACGGCCAGCCGAGGCCGGATTCGCCGGCGACCACGGACAGACGCACGTCGAGCGTAAGCAGCGGAATTTGCGCTACCACCGCGGCGGCCAGCAGGTGCACGCTCATCCAACCCAGGCCGCGGCGCATGAGACGCCGGGTCGCCACCATCGCCAGCACGTCCACGTGCGGCACAACCGGCAGCCGCGGCAACCCCGCGAGCGCTTCCAGAAATTCAGCGCGCCGCACCAGGCTTAGGCACGCGAGTTCCCCGATCACGAACGGATGAGTCCAGACCTCACCGCGCTCCAGCAGCCCGATCAGCGTGGCGTTACCCCGGCGCAGATGGTCCACCCAGATCGAGGTGTCTACCAGCACGCGGCAAGCCTAGCGTGCGATGCGCGTCCGATTCGCCGCAGCCTTGGGTTCAGTGCCCCCCAGCGCCACGAGCCGCCGCGTATACGCCCGCTCTATCAGCGCCCTGAGCCCTGCGTGTAGCAGCGCGGTTGTCTCGCGCAGACCTGTCAGCTCACGCGCCCGCTCCAGCAGCCCCTCATCGATGATCAGCGTGGTTCTCATGTGCCCCGACCATCTGCATCAATATGTAACCATGATGCAGATGGTCGGGATTTGAATATCTTGCGCGTCAGCTCATAAACAAAGAATAAAGAGTCGGCCTGTAAGCCGGGTTCTGTCGAGGGCAATCATTCCTCTGCGATTCACGTCACCGTGAACCTCTAGCGGCCTACCCGGAAGCGCGCGCGGATCAGCGCTGCCTGCCGCCCTTGCGGGCGAAAGACTGCTTCCCTATTTGGCCTTGCTCCAGGTGGGGTTTACCGTGCCGTCGCGTGTTGCCACCGACGCGGTGCGCTCTTACCGCACCGTTTCACCCTTGCCGGTCCCGTGAGGGACTTAGGCGGTCTGCTCTCTGTTGCACTTTCCGTGGGCTCGCGCCCCCCAGGCGTTACCTGGCACCCGATCCGCCGGAGCCCGGACTTTCCTCCACC
>Ga0210409_10001606_pt1 | contig 28921 bp, 20 predicted proteins | sample IncBWH17MmetaG_FD_161649 | JGI IMG/M metagenome (GOLD analysis project Ga0210409, IMG submission 161649) | Forest soil microbial communities from Barre Woods Harvard Forest LTER site, Petersham, Massachusetts, United States - Inc-BW-H-17-M | ecosystem: Environmental > Terrestrial > Soil >...
CAGGCTTGGTGGTGAGCGGGGAGAGCAAGATGCCGTCTGAGGATAGGGATAAACAGTTCGAGCGAGCGCTGGCGCGGCACTTGCGTGGCGGTGAGCTGGACGCGGCGTGCCCCGATCCGGAAACGCTGGCGGCGTATCACGAGCGCACGATGGCACTGGAAGAGATGTCGCGCTGGAAGGAGCACATTGCGGGATGCGGGCGTTGCCAGGAGGCATTGGCGCTGGTGGAGCAGAGCGAAACGGCGCTGGCGGAAGAATGGAAGGGCGAAAAGAATCTGGCGGGGATGGGGGCTGCGCGAAATGCCGCTCCGGCTCTTGTGTCTCCGTCGCAAGCCGCGCAGGTGGAAGAAACCGCCGCGGCGGTGGGCGCACTTCCAAAAGCGAAGACGACGGAAATACGGAAGGCAGGGCGGGTGAGCAAGTGGACGGTGCCGGTCGGTGCGATCGCAGCGGCGCTGTTGGTTTGGATTGGTTTGCACGAATTCAGGCAAGCGCCCGAAAAGCCTGCGGCTCCGGTTCAGGTCGCGGAGAATCGCGAGACGCAGTTCCAAGAGCGCGATTTGCCGCTGCAGGACCGTGCGCCCGGAGTGGCGGCGAAGGAAAAGGCGGACACCGCTAAAGCAGCGCGAGAACTAGAGGCTCCAGCGAAGGACGTGAAAACGCTGCCGCGACCCGCAACAGTCGGAGGAATGATGGGCGGGATGGCGGGTGGAACAGGCAGTGGTAGTGCGCCGAAACCTGAGTCTTCCCTCCAGAGCCGCGGCGCGGCGAATTCTCCGGTACGACAAGACAGCAATGATCGCGACGCGGGCCGGGTCATCATCCAGGGTATGGCGCCAGCGTCGCCGGCTCCTGCGCCGCCACCGCCAGCCGCAAGCGCAGTGGCAGGCACGCGAGCGACCGCACCATCCGGCGCTGAAAGAAGCACTGAAAAGAGGGCTGAAAATGCCCCGGCGAAGGGTGCGACAGGCGGTCCACTGGTAAACCAGACGAATCAGCAAGCAAATCAACAGGCCAATCAACAAATAAATGAACAAACGGCTCAAAATGCCAATGCCACGTTGAAAAAAGAGGAAGCAGAGAAGCAAAAGGCGCAGGCAGCGACGGTGGAAGTTTCGACGTACGCGACGGGTGCGACCACGCCGAACAAACTGCCGATGAATTTGCGGGATATGGCCAACATAACACCGTCGGTGATTGTGGCTCCGGACAACAAGAACGCCTGGCGCGTGGGCGCCAGCGGAAAGATTGAACACAGCGGCAATGGCGGGAATTCCTGGAAAGTGCAGCCGAGCGGAGTGAACCAGGATTTGATCGCGGGAATGGCACCGTCGAAAAGGATTTGCTGGGTGGTCGGAAAAAACGGAACGTTGCTGCTTACGACGGATGGCGGGAAGCATTGGGCGCGGATCTTGTCGCCGATTCGCGGAGACCTGGGTGGAGTGCACGCGCAAGATGAGCAGAATGCGTCGATTTGGGACGTAACGAACCGGGAAGGTTATGAGACCAGTGACGGTGGCGCGACGTGGAAGAGCACCGCGAATGAATAGAAATTGCGGTGCAAGAGAATCCCGTGGTCCCGTTCTAAAGAAGAAGGCAGATTTCATTCGAGGTGAAATCATGAGTGGTGCACTTTTTGCAAGAAAGAAAAGTTATCGTTTGATGGCGACCGCAGCGGCGATCGCGTTTGCGGGAGCGGTGGCGCTGGTGCCCTCGTATCAAGCGGGGAAAAAGAGCGGGGCCGGCGGAGCGGCACAGGAAAAAGAGGCGGTGCGTGCCGCGGGAACTGACCAATCCACGACGTTGAGCGATCAGACGGAGTTGGCGGTGACGGTGTACAACTCCAACATTGCGCTGGTGCGCGATGTGCGGCAATTGCAGATTCCGACCGGGACGTTTCGGCTGAAGTTCATGGATATTGCCGCGACGGTGAATCCGGCCACGGTGCACTTTCGTTCGTTGACCGAGCCGGACAAGGTTGGCGTGCTAGAGCAGAATTACGAGTATGACCTGCTGGAGCCGGCGAAGCTGCTGAATAAATACGTGGGCAAGGAAGTGACGCTGACGCGGTCCTACATGGAGAACGGCACGACCAAGCACGAAGACATCAAGGTCACGCTGCTCGCAAATAACAACGGGCCGGTGTGGAAGATCGGCAACGACATCGTGACCGGACTCTTCGGCGAGAGCTACCGGTTTCCGGAGGTGCCCGCGAATTTGTATGACCGGCCAACGCTGCTGATGTCGCTGGAGAATACCGGGTCGCGGAAGCAGAGCATCGAGGCGTCGTATCTGGCGACGAATCTAAGTTGGAACGCGGATTACGTGTTGACTGTGGCGCGCGACGATAAGGCCGCGGATTTGGATGGATGGGTCACGGTGATCAACAACAGCGGGACTGCCTTTCATAACGCAAAGCTGCAACTGGTTGCCGGAGATTTGAATCGGGTGCCGGAAGCGAGTCGGTATCGGGCGGCAGATATGGTTGCTGCGGCTCCGATGGCGAAAGCCGCGAACCAGTTCGTGCAGGAGAATTTCAGTGAGTATCACTTGTATTCGCTGGGGCGGCGGACTTCGGTAGAGGACAAGGAGACCAAGCAGATCAGCCTACTGGAAGGCAGCGGCATTCCGGTGGAGAAATTGTTTGTGGTCAACGGACAGAATTATTATTACCGGAATGCGCAGAATCCGGGATCGCCAGTGAAAGATCCGGTGATGGTGTTCTACAAGTTTAAGAACGAGGAAAAGGCCGGGCTAGGTGTTCCATTGCCGGCGGGGAATGTGCGGGTGTACCAGAAAGATTCGAAGGGCGGGATTCTCTTTATCGGAGAGGATCACATCGATCACACGCCGAAAGATGAGTTTTTGACCGTCAAGATCGGCAATGCGTTTGATGTGGTGTCCGAGCGGAAGCAGACGGATTACAAGAAGATTGCGGACCGCGTGTGGGAGATGGAGTACGAGATTACCCTGCGTAATCACAAGGACACCGGAGTTACGGTGCAAGTGAACGAGCCGATTGGCGGAGATTGGGAGATGTTGTCGTCGACGTATAAGCCGGAGAAGACGGCGGCATTCGCGGCGCGGTTTGATGTGCCGGTGAAGGCAAATGGGACGTCGGTGCTGAAGTACCGGGTGCGGGTGAGGTGGTAGGAGAGATGCGCGCCCCCCGGAACCCGAGAGAAAATCCGCACCCTTAAAATCGAAGGGTGCGGCACCCATTGAAAAACAAACGCTGACTACGATTCGAGGATGGCGTCGGCTTCGATTTCTACGAGGATGTCGGGGGAAATTAGCTTGCTGACCTCGAGCATGGAGGTGGCGGGGCGAATGTCCTTGAAGTATTCGCCGTGGGCGCGACCAATTTTCTCCCATTCGGCGATATTGGTGACGAAGGTCCGTGTGCGGACAACGTCTTTGAGGCTTGCCCCCGCGCGGCTCAGGGCGGCTTCGATGTTTTTCATAATTTGAACTGTTTGAGCGTACGGGTCTCCGATGCCCACGATTTTTCCGTCTGGGCCAGTGGCGGTGGTGCCCGAAACGCTGATGTGGTTGCCGATTCTTACGGCGCGCGAATAGCCGACGATTGGCTCCCACGGAGTTCCCGAAGAAATGTTTTGACGTGGCATATAGGTCCTTTGCGGAGGGCCGCGATTCTGTTGGCCTCAAGAGCGCGTGTTAAACTGAAGAAAGTATCGCACAGCGGCGGAGATGCAGGGTTGCGTTCACGGTGACGCGCCAGGCAGACGGGGCTTGGGACGATAAAATGCGTTGGGACAACATTATCGAAGGGGTGGGGCACACGCCGCTGATCCGGCTGAACCGGATCAATAAGAATTTGAAGCCACAGATGTGGATTAAGGCGGAGATGCTGAATCCCGGCGGGTCGGTGAAAGACCGCATCGGGATCACCATGATTGATGACGCGGAAAAGAAGGGCTTGCTGAAGCCTGGCGGCACGATTATCGAAGGAACTTCCGGAAATACAGGGATGGGCTTGGCGTTAGTAGCGGCGGTGCGTGGCTACAAGTGTGTGTTCACGACTACCGATAAGCAATCGAAGGAAAAAGTGGATTTGCTGAAGGCGCTGGGCGCGGAAGTGATTGTTTGCCCGACGGCGGTGGAGCCGGAAGATCCGCGGAGTTATTACAGCGTGGCGCGGAAGCTGGCGCGAGAGGTTCCCAATTCCTATTACCCGAACCAGTATGACAATCCGCTGAATCCGGAAGCTCACTATCGCTCCACCGGGCCAGAAATCTGGGAAGACACGGAAGGGAAGATTACGCATTTTGTTTGCGGTATGGGAACAGGCGGAACGACTAGCGGAGTCGGGAAATATTTGAAAGAGAAGAATCCGAAGGTGAAAGTGATTGGCGTCGATCCCGAGGGATCGCTTTATTACGATTTTCATAAGACGGGGAGAATCGCGAAGGCGCGGACGTATGTGGTCGAAGGCATCGGAGAAGATTTCTTTCCTACAACGATGGACATGAAGATCCTGGACGACGTGATCCAGGTGAATGACGAGGAATGTTTTGTAGTTGCGCGGCGACTGGCAAAGCAGGAAGGGATATTTACGGGAGGATCCGGCGGCGGATGCCTTTCGGCGGCGTTACGGCTGGCGCAGGATTTGAGCGCTGACGATTATGTGGTGGCGCTGTTACCAGATACGGGAATGCGCTATCTAAGCAAGGTATATAACGACGAGTGGATGCGCGAACGCGGGTATGTGGAATCGACGGTGCGGATCACGGCGCTGGAAGTGGTGCAGGCGAAGCAGCAATTGGGAAAAGCGCGAGAGATGGTGATTGCGCGGCCGTACCAGACGGTGTTTCACGCGCTGAAAACCATGCAGGAGCAGGATATTTCGCAGATTCCGGTGTTTGAAGAGAATTTGCCGATTGGGACGATGTACGAAGACCAGATTCTTACGCTGGCGCTGCAAGGCAAGGATTTGCGGAAACTGGTGGTTCGCGAAGTGATGAGCAAGGCGATGCCAACGGTGCCGAAGACGGCGCCAGTGGAACGCATTACCTATATTTTGAGCCACGAAAATCCCGCGATATTCGTGGAGATGGGTGATTCCAAGTTCGAAATTCTAACGAAATACGATCTGATGAGCACCGTCGCGAGTTTGATGGAACAGAAACGCTAGCAGGTCATTCCCCCGTTGGTGCGAGCGTCGATGGCGCGGCAAAGAACAGGACAATAGAACAGTGAAGATTCAAGACTTCAATGAGCGATTGAAGGATTCGATACTCATCTCCGATGGAGCGATGGGGTCGATGCTGCACGATATCGTGGGAACGGTGCGATGTTTCGACGAACTGAACGCGCTGGAGCCTGAGGCAGTGTTTCGGGTGCACCAGGCGTACATCGAGGCAGGCGCGCAGATCATCGAGACGAATACGTTTGGCGCGAACCGCTTCAAGTTGTCGGCGCTGGGGCTGGGCGAAGAAGTGCAGCGGCTGAACAGCCGGGGAGTGAAGATTGCGCGGGAAGCGCGAGAGGCCGCGGCGCGCGAGGTGTTGATTGCCGGCTCGATCGGCCCGCTGGGAATCGGAGTGCAGGCGCGGCACCCGGAGCCGGAACAAATTCTAGCCATTTTTCACGAACAAGCGCTGGCGCTGGAAGAGCGCGGCGTGGATTTGTTCATACTCGAGACTTTTTCTTATATCGAGGAGTTGTCGCTGGCGATTGATGCGATTCGCTCGTTTTCCGGATTGCCGATTGTGGCGCAGCTTACGTACTCGGAAGAAGGAACGATTTACGGAGATGTGAGGCCATTCGTTGCGGCGGCGATGTTGAAGGATAAGAACGTGCAGGTGATCGGGGCGAACTGCACTCTGGGGCCGCAATCGTTGCTGCCGATCCTCCAGGAATTGGCGAATACCGGGGACATTCGCGTAAGCGGTATGCCCAACGCGGGCTTTCCGAAGCGCGAAGGGGACCGCATCGTTTACCCGAAATCGTCGCCTGAATACTTTGCGCAATTTGCGCGGGATGCCGCGGCGGTTGGAGTGCGGATTCTGGGCGGTTGCTGCGGAACGACTCCAGCGCATATTCGCGCGATGGCGGAAGCGGTGAAATTGTTGAAGCCCGCGGCGGCGCACGCGCCGGCTGTTGTGGTCGCAAGGACGCAGCCCGCGGTACCGCCTCAACAGCGCGAACCGGAGAGCAAGTTCTGGGAAAAGTTGCAGAAGAGGGAATTTTCGGTGTGCGTGGAAATCGACCCGCCGAAAGGAATCGCTCTGGACCGGATCTACGAACAAGTGGACCGGGTGATGGCCTCGAAAAAAGTGGACGCGATCGACATTAACAGCGGAGCGATGGCGCGAGTGGGGATGGACGCGTTGATGGTGGCGGGAGCGTTGGAGGCGCGCGGGGTCGAGACTGTGCCGCACCTGACGACGCGCGACCAGAACATTATTGGCTTGCAGGCGATGCTGCTGGGCGCATGGACCGTTGGCGGAGTGCGGAATGTACTGGGTATTACCGGCGATCCGCCATCGGTGGGCGATTATCCGGAGGCCAGCGGGGTGTATGAGGTGGATTCAGTCGGGTTGGTCAAGATTTTGCACCGACTGAATCAGGGAACGGACTGGGCGGGGAAGACACTTGGCGGCCAGACAAATTTTACGATTGGCGTTGCGGTGAATCCGGTTTCGGACGATCTCGATAACGAGATTGCGCGCTTTCACGCGAAGGTGGAGGCCGGTGCGCATTTTGCGATGACCCAGCCACTTTTTGATCCGGAGCATTGGTATGCATTCGTGAAAAAACTGGGCGGAAAGCCGGCGATACCAGTGATGATTGGGATTTGGCCGCTGAACAGTTACAAGCAGGCGTTGCGATTGAACAACGAAGTGCCGGGAATTGTGATACCGGAGCCGTTGCTGAAGTCGATGGAAGCGGCGGGTGCGGGTGCGCGCGAAAGGGGATTTGAAGTTGCGCGAGAGATGCTGGCGTGGTCGCGGACGGAATTGGCGGGGGCGTATTTGATCCCGCCGTTCAAGAGGTATGAAGAGATTTTGGAGATTTTGTAGGGCGCGAAACGGACAAAAGAAAGATTCACCACAGAGGAAGCGGAGTGGCCGCAGAGAGAGCGGAGGCCGCCGCGAGCGAACGGACTAATTTGCGGTGGTGTGATCGTGGGTGATGCGCCAGCCTTCGGGGAATTTTTGCAGGACGAGGGTGAAGATGCCGCCTACGTCTCCTGCGGGGCGATTGATGTGCCACTTGCCGAGGACCAGCGCTGCGTCGGGGCCTAGCGGGCGAACTTTCAATTCTGAAAATTCGAGATGACCCATGCTCGCTTGGTCCGGATAGGTGCGTTGATAGCGGGCGAACACGGTGTCCCAGCCGCGGGTGAAGCCGGTTTTGCCGGCAAAGGTAACGTCTGGGGAACGCCAGTACCCGTTCATGAAAGCGGGGACGTCGCCGCGATTCCAGGCGGCTTTCTGGTCATCGAGGACCGCGACGACGCCGGTGCGGTCGAATGATTGGGCATTGTCGTGAGGGATTCCGGGAATGGCGAAGAAAAAGAGAAGAACGAGACTGCCGCAGAGCGAGATTTGCCGAAACATGCAATGGCCTCCAGTGGAGAAGCGGCTGCGAGGATAAGAGATTGAGAGGGAATTGGGCAAGCGGTTGGCTGATTTGTTGCCGGCACGCCTCCGCAGTGGTGCCAATTTGAGGCTTGGTCAGGCTTGGCTGCAGGCGTAAAGCGACGGCTAGCCGCCGCACTCCAAATAAGTGGGGTGGGTAGGTCTATCCCTTTAGTACCGCGGGTCTATTGGCAGGGACAGACTGGGGCGAGAAACTAATCATGGAGGCTGAGGGATGTTCGCCGCCATGCTACTTGCGATCTCGATTGTGGCGCTTTGCCAGTTCGCGCTGTACTACTGGCGAGCCGTGCTGATGGGCGTCGCCGCCCAGCCGCTCTCGAACTGCGTGCTGGAAGCCGCTGACGTTGCGGACCGGTCGTTGAACGGCGGGGACTTCGAGAAACTCGCCGGCCTGTATACCCTTACCCCTGAACTGAAGAGCGGAAAAGATGGATTGGGCCTGGTGCGGGCCTACTACGGAGTGGTGAGCAAGATCTCCGAGGTGTTTGGGCAGATGGCGCCAAACCTGGCGCAATGGGGCGCACAGGAGCAGGCGCTTTGCGCGCGTTACGCGGCGGTGCAGATTGACCGCCGGATGCAAGCCAACCTGGAACTGGCTGCGGCGATGCGGTCCTGCTAAGGAAAGACCAGTAGTCTCCCACCAACGTAAATTCCCTATGTTCATCGGATTGAGATGTACGTCCTCGAAGGCGAGTGCTACGATAGCGGCCCGCCTAATGATTTCTTGAAGAGGAGACCTATATGGCAGCAGATCTTGAACAATTGAAACAGAAGTACGTCAGCGCGTTGAACTTCCTGGGCCAGCCGGGAGCGAGCCTGACTCATGTGCACATTCAGGACGACAAGCTGTATGTGGAAGGTAGCGTTGGCAGCGAAGCGATCAAGAATAAGGCTTGGGATATGGTGAAGACGGTGGATCCGAGTTTCAGCGATTTGACGCTGAATCTTTCGGTGGACCCTTCGATCGCACCGAAGGAACAGACGTACACGGTGGCGGCGGGCGATTCGCTCTCCAAAATCGCGAAACATTTTTATGGGAATGCGAACGAGTATATGAAGATTTTCGACGCGAACAAGGACAAGCTGAGCAATCCGGATGCGATCAAGCCGGGGCAGGAGCTGGTGATTCCGAACTAAGCGGCGAGGATTTTTGTGATTGGAAGCGGGTGGAGATTTCTCTCCACCCGTTTTTTGCGTGCGAGAGAATTAGGCGCCATGGCTGGTTGCAATCTTGCCGCGATCCCTCGACTCCGGTCCGCAAAAGGCGCAGACCTGCGCTCGGGACGACGGTGGATTTTGTGGCAACAGCCCGGACCAGAAAATACCAACCCTAGAAGCCTAAAGCCGCCCCAACAAAAGGCAGGTTCGGATTTAGTAGGCCCAGCGGAGGAGGAGGCCGCCGGTGGTGTAGCCTGCGCCTACGGCGACGAGCAGAACCAGGTCGCCTTTGCGCAGGCGTTTCTGTTCCACCGCATCGCGTAGACCCAGAGGGATGGTGCCGCCGGTGGTGTTGCCGAAGCGATCGATGTTGACCATGATTTTGGAATCGTCGACGCCGAGGCGTTCCTGGGTGGCGCGGATGATGCGCAGGTTGGCTTGATGAGGGACCACCAGAGCGAGATCGTTGCTGGTGAAGTTGTTGCGCTCGAGCAGGCTAGCTGCGGTTTCGGCCATGCGCCGGACAGCGTACTTGAAAACCTGCGAGCCCTCCTGGTGCACGACGTGCATATTTTTGTCGACCGTTTCGTGGGTGGATGGATTCAGCGAGCCGCCGCCGGGCATGTACAGGTATTGGCCGCCGGAGCCGTCGACGTCATGAGCAAAATCGAGGATACCTTCGTCCGGGCCGGCGGGTTCGACCAGGACGGCGCCCGCGCCATCGCCGAAGAGTACGCAGGTGGCGCGATCCTTGTAATCGAGGATGGAACTCATGGTGTCGCTGCCGATGACCAGAACTTTTTTGTGAGTGCCTGCGGCGACAAATTGCGCACCGACGGTAAGAGCGTAGGTGAAACCGGAGCAAGCGGCGGAAAGATCGAAGCCCCAGGCGTTTTTGGCGCCGAGACGATCCTGCACGAGGCAGGCGGTGGCCGGGAAGAACATGTCCGGGGTGACACTGGCGACGATGATCAGATCGATTTCGTCTGGATCGGTTTTCGTTTGCGCAAGGAGAAGCTTGGCTGCTTCGGTGGCGAGGTGGGAGGTGGCCATGCCTTTGTCGACGACGTGGCGTTCGCGGATGCCGGTGCGGGTGCGAATCCATTCGTCATTGGTATCCACTAATTTTTCCAGATCCGCGTTGGTCATGACTCGCGGAGGCACATACCCTGCTACGCCAGTGATTTTTGCAGCGAGGCGGCGCGACATTGTTCTCCTTGCCCGAGAAACGGGCGGCGTAGAAAAAAGTGATTGTATGCGATGCAGCGAAGAATAGACAAGCGAGTCGGATAGAGCGATGCGTTATACGACCCGAAACGCGTTAGATCGTTAGAGTTGGGTGCCTGGCGACGGCTTGGTTGGCGTGGTCGACACCGAGAAAGCGGTGGCAAGCCACCGCACTCCAAAGGTGCTATTCGGCGGGAAGAATTTCATAGCGCCAGGAGAGGTTGGCGGTTTTTTTGAGGGTGGCGGCGACGGAGCAGTATTTTTCCTCGGAGAGGGCGACGGCGTGCTTTACGGCGGCGTCATCGAGATCGCCGCGCAGGCGGAACAGGATTTCGAGGTTGACCCAGACGGTGGGAGGTTCGGTGGCGCGTTCGCCGGAGCAGGTGACTTCGAGGGATTGCATCTTTTGGCGTTTTTTCTCAAGGATGATGACGACGTCGGTGGCGGTGCAGGCGGCCAGAGCCATGAGGACCAGCTCCATCGGGCCGGGGGCTGTGTTGGATTTGCGGTCGGAATCGATGAGCATGGCGTGGCCGGAGGGACTGGTGGCGGCGAATTGTTGGTTGCCGATCCATTTGACGGTGGCGGTTTGCATGGGAGCCTTCTTTCGTACTACAGAATACGTGATAAGTCTGAAGAAGGCGTGGACGCGGCTGAAAAATCATTTCCTCAGGGGCTAAAGCCCAAGTCTTGTTCGTCGTTGATGTCGGAGCTGAAGCTCCGACCCCCGGTGCCTTAACAGGAACTGGGATAAGACCAGAGCGACGCAAGAACCCCTACCTGGATGGCGGCGGCAACTAGGGAGCCTATTTGGATTTGTAGGTGAAAGCTAGTTTGGTTTCTTCGTTGACCACGAGAGGGCGGAGGAAGCGATAGGAGGTGCCAGCGCGGGGGACGTCGACTGCGACGGGGAGGACACCGGCTACGCGCTGTTGGAGATTGAAGACATTTGCAGAGGCTTGTGGGGGCGGTGGGGCCGTTGGTGCAGCGCCCTTGTCGCGTTTTTGTTTCTTCGAGATTTGAGCGCTTTCCGTATTTAGGACTACGTCGGAGGCGGTGACCTCGACACTTTGTGTGATTGATCCGAGGTTGAGAGCAAAGCGATAGGCGTGTGGGCGCGAAGCATCGTAGGGGATCTGCACACTCAAGGATTGAAAGCCCGGAGAAGTTGTCGTGACTTGATAAGTGCCGGAGGAAAGTCCGCTCACGAGCCAGTAGCCCTCGGCAGTCGTGCTGGCGCTCATCGTCGAACCGGTGGCGGTATTACGCACCTCCACCTGCGCGTTGGGGATCACCGCGCCTGAGGGATCGATAACGTAGCCCGAGAGTTGACCGGGGGCAACTGCGATACCTGCAGCTAACGTCGAAAGTTCTGTGAAATTTCGGCCGTTCATGGGCATGGTGGTCACGCCGCCCATGATAGCGGGACTGAATGCGCCACTGCCCCCGACGCCCGCCTGGTAAGGACCGCCTGCGTAGGCGTAGCCGTGGTATTCGGCGGGTACCAGCGATGTGGAGATGGCGTCACCGGAAAAATCCTTCACCTTGAATTGGTCGGGCAGGAACAGTTCCCATTCGAGGATGCTGATGGGCACGTCCATTTTCGGGAGCGAGATGTCCGAGCCGCCCTTTTTTGCGAACGCCGTTCCGGAATGTAGGAACACGAACGATACAGTGTAGGCGCCTGCGGGATGGAAACCTGCGCGCAACAAAGGGACGCGATTGCCGTCGGGACCTTGTACGGGCTTCACTTTTTCGCCCGCGACTTCCGCAGTAAGAATGCTTGCGCCAGCGGGGAGTTCGACCTTCAGGAAAGGCTGGGCCTGATTTTTCACGGTGAGTTTTACTTCGGTGAGCGATTTGCCCTCGGACGTCACCAAGGTGGTGACCGAGGCGTGCTCGGCGATAGCGGAGAGAACGCTGGAATCGGGGAAGCGTGTCCAGTTCAGAGCGAGGGTTGGAGATTCATTGGGCTGGCGATGGTAGCGAAAGGCCGCCTGCAGCGGGTAGCGCGAAAGAGCGCGGAGGTACGGATTGACTTCTTTGATGTCGAGACGCTTGAGGCCGCCAGATTCTTTGGCGGTGAGTTCGATGGTGCCCTGGCCTTCGACGAGGACTTCGCCGGTTTCACGCTGCGCGCCTTTGAACGCGAGGATAGGCGCGGCTACGTTGGTGTCCTTGATGGGGCGTTCGAGAGAAATGAGGAATTGGTGAGTCGCGGGGCCGTGACCCGCGACTTTAAGGAGCAGCACGCCGTTTTGTACTTCGCTGGATTCCAGGGAGGGCCCGTTCACGGCGGTGACTTCGAAGCCATCGGGAACGGCGACAGAAAATTGGTCGGCGTCTCCTTGCACCACGTTGATGTCCGCGAGCGCAGCGATCTGCAGATCGGATTCACTGACGGAAACGAGAGATTTCACGTCGGAGAGGAAACGCACTTCGCGCGGAACTACGGGAGCAACCACTTCGCGAGTGGCCCACCAGACGGTAGCAACCTGGCCGGGCATGAGCGTGGCTTCGATTTCGGTGTTGCCGTTTGCGGAAGCACGATGCGTGATGATCCCGTGGTTGAGTTGCACGTTGGTGCGATCGCCGGGGACGCTGAGAGAGAGGCGGACGCTGCCCGCGGAGGGAGTGGGAAGAGTGAACGAGGCACGTCCGGTTTCGATGGAGAGCGGCAAGCCGGCGTCGAGGCTGACCGAGAATTCGGATTCACCGGGAAGAATCGCGGAATGCACGCCGTTCTCAAGAAGCAGCGGCAGAGGTTTCGCGCCGTGATGGGCGTCGAGGACGGTCATGCCATTGGTGAGCGGAACGATGGTGGTGTTCGCGGAGAGCGTTTCGCCTTCGAACTGGATGGAGCCGAGAACATCGTCATTGTTGACGCGAAGTTTCAGATCGGCGCGCTTTAGGAGATACGGTTGCGGCGGGGCGTCGGTTTTCTTAGCAGGACGATTGGCGAGCGCGAGCAGACGGTTATATTCATCGAGCGAGAGCGTGACGTTGCCGGGAGCTGGCGCGACCAGGTCGTTTTTTTGCTGTGCGACAGAGGGTAGAGCAATGAGAAGAGCCAGAGCGAGCGCGATGAGTTGACGATTCATTTGCTACCTGCCTTTTTGTCCTGCTGATAGTTGAATTCCGCAGAGGGAGACTGATTTTCGCTAGTCAGTTCGGAGACGAGAAATAACGAAGCGCCGAACGCGGGGAAGTTCACGCGAACAGGCAGGATTCCGGAGGCGCGGGAACCGTGTTCGGTGGAACGGAATTTGTCGACCAGCTTTCGCGCGTCCTCGCGATCCTTCTCGCTTTTCCGGTCCGTGCTCAATTCATCCGCGGCGACGTATTGCGCCATGTACTCGACGCGAGGGGCGCCGGGGGCCGCGGTGGGAACGGGAGCATTCACTGCAGGCTCGGCGGCTTCGGCTACCAGCACCGCGGACATCGGGCCGACATAATTTTCCGCGTGGAAAGAGCCGGGCTCGGCGTTGACTCGAAAGAGCGGCGGATAGTAGAGCTGCAGACCGGTGCGCGAGATGGGAAGATCGAGAGCCGGCAGGGAAAGTTTCAGATGGCCCTTGTTGGTCCATGCCGCGCTGGGAGCGAAGTACACAATTTCGACGGCGAATTCGGGAGCGTCCTCGCCGCTACGCGCTTTGGCCAGCGGGAGCAGGAGACTGGCATCGGGGCCGGAGCCGGGGCGGACCGGCTGACCGGAGAGGGAAGCGCTCCAGAGCGTTGCGCTGGGCGGAAGAGTAATTTTCACGAAGCTGCGCTGATTGTTGCGAACGGCGTAGCGTGCCTCGACGAGGGCTTTACCATCCTTGGTGAACAGCACGCGGTAACGCGCTTCCTCGACGTTGGCGAGGAGCACAGCTTGCTGGGTGTAACGCGCGACATCGATGTGCAGGGCGCGCGGTGTGGTGGCATCGCCGGAATGGATGCGAAAGGCAATAAGCGCGGGAGATTGGCGGCTGGAAACTGGCTCGCCGAGATCGCTGGCATCGGCGCGCTCGAGGCCCTGGGCTTTCACGGATTGCTCGTTGATTTCGCCTGCACCCAGAACGTCGACGGCGACGCCACCGGTTTCGCGCTCCACACCGGTGAGGCGGAGTAGCGGAATCTCGACCTGGCCGTCGCGGGGGAGACGCATTTCGCCGGTAAGAATGAAGCTGGCGGATTGCTCGACGGGTTCGAGGAAGGTGACGAGCAGTTCGCCAGGCTTCATTTCCCAATCGGCGACGCGTGCACCTTGCACCTGATTGATGGTGACGTTTTCGGGAAGCTGGATGCGAGCTTCCTTGGCTGAACCCTGAGTAATTTCGTAAGAGACATTCGCGCTCAGGGAAGTGGAGTCTTCGCCGATCCCGACGAACTGCGTGAGCTTTCCACGCATGCGCAGCGGCAAAGTGGAGTGACGTTCTTCGATTTTGCGGCGCCAGGCGAAGACCATGGGATCGGCGCCTTTGCCGTAGGCGGTCCATTTGCTACCAGCGGGGAGTGCAGAAGTTTCGGAGAACATGCCGCCATAGAGGGAGAGATCGACGCCCTGGCGAGGGATTTCGAGTGTCGCGCGGGTGACGCCGGAGTGCGTGGAGGGCAGGGTGATGCGCTCTTCGCCGGCGGAAGAAGAAATGGGCAGGGCGATTTCCAGAGTGATGACGGCGCGACCGGGATGCGAGAGGAGTGCGGAAAGCTGGCCGGGGTTATTTGGACCCGAGGGAGGAGCGAGCGAAAGCGATTTGCCATCGAGCTTGGCTTCGCGGACGAAAAGTCCGTCGGGAACCGGGAGGCGAACCCAGCCGTTCTTGAGAACGTCGACAGTAAGGGTAGCGCGGCCGGAGGCAAGATCGGAGTCGGCGCGCAGGTCGTAGTCGACGCGGGTCAGCGTAACGTCGATGGGCGGAGGCGAAGGTTCGCGTTCGGCGGGGAAGGCTTTGACGCGCAGGGCGCGGTAGTCCGGGACGGAGAGGACGACCCAGCCGGGGGAGTGAGCGGGGTCTTGCGCGGGAAGTCTTTCCGCCGAAAAGAGGGAAGCAACGAATACGACGTTGGCTAACGTGAAAAACCACTTTGTGTTTGTCATGGGCGTTTGACTCTCATGAGGGGAGAACGAAGATGCGGAGATTTCTTGCAGGGAAAAGAGGGAGGGAAAGAGGAAACCTGCGCGCTTCAAAAGCGGCCCTTCGAAACTCAGGGCGAGAGGGTGCCGCACCCAGGGCGCGGTTCATCGGTTGTCGGAGCTTGAGAAATGTTGCCAGGATCCCTCCGCTGCGTGCCGCGTGGACGCGGCAGTTCGGTCGGGATGACAGACAGGATCAGCCTGTTAGTCGGGATCGTTGGAACGAGTGCTTAGGGAGGCAACTTCGATGACGGGATTGGGAAGCTGGCGCATGGCTTTCACAAAGACGGGTACGAGTCGAGGATCAAATTGCATGCCGGCGCAGCGTTCGAGTTCCGTGAGGGCTTCGTCGGCGGTGCGCCCTTTTTTGTAGCTGCGGTCGCTGGTGATGGTGTCGAAAGAATCGGCGATGGTGACGATGCGCGCGCCGAGAGGGATGTTTTCTCCAGCTAGGGCATTCGGGTAGCCGGAACCATCGAAAAATTCGTGATGGTGCAGGACCATTAAACGAACGCGTGCCAGCGCGGTGAGCGGTTCGAGAATTTTTCCGCCGAAGAGGACGTGGGTCTTCATGGTTTCCCATTCTTCGGGATTCAATGGGCCGCTCTTGTTGAGGATTGGTTCGGGAATGCCAACTTTTCCGATGTCATGGAGGACCGCGCCAAGGCGAATTTCTTCCACTTCGGCGTCGGACATGCCGAGGCCTTCGGCGAGAAGAGCGGCGTAAGCGGAAACTTTTTGCGAATGGCCCTGGGTGTATTGATCCTTGGCGTCGATGGCGTAAGCCAGTGAAGTGACCGTTTCGAGGATGGATTGTGGGAGCGACGTTGGGGAATTCGATGGGGGCGCCCCGATGGCTTCGGTGGCCGGCAGGGATTCCGTGAATTGGCGGAGGCGCTGGTAGATTTCGTCGAAGGCCTCGGGGCCGGTGACGAACAGGCGCTTTAGAGTGACGCCGAGATAGGCTTCGAGGACGTCGCGTTTCCAACTGCGCGCTTCGTTAGGATCGACGTGGTCCGCGGTAGAAACGGTGTTGCCGCCCTGATGCTTGGAGAGATACATGGAGGCGTCGGCGACCTGGATGAGCTCTTGTGGCGAAGAGCCGTGCAACGGATAAGACGCGATGCCGAAACTTGCGCTGATATTTTTCTCGCGCAGCAATGGATCGGAGGCCACCCAGCCGCGAAGCTTGGAAGAGAGCTGGCGGGCTTGCTCCATGGTGGTTTCGGGCATGAGGATGACGAATTCGTCGCCACCGTAGCGGGCGACAACGTCCGAGCGGCGGCAGTTGGTTTCCAGAATTTGGCCGACACGCTGGAGAACGAGATCCCCTTCAAGGTGTCCGTAGAAATCGTTGACAAATTTGAAGCGATCGAGGTCGAGTAGCACTAACGCGAAAGAGCGACCGGCGCGCGAAGAACGCTTCCACTCGGACGAGAGCGCCTCCATGAAAAAGCGATGAGTTTTGACATTGGTGAGGCCGTCGGTGATGGCTTGTTCCTGCGCTTTCTGGAAAGTGACTGCGTTGTGGTACGCGCCGGAAATCAGATCGGCGAGGGTGCGGAGCAGCAGGGTTTCTTCTTCGGAAAAATCTACGAGGTCGGTGGATTCAACGTACAGGACGCCGTGCAGGTGATCGGCGTAGAAGATGGGGAGCGCCATGGCAGTCACGGATTCCGGCATCACTGGTTTGAGGCCGTTTTGGCCGTTGCCGGTGACGCGAACCGAAGCGGATTTGCCGGTGCGCGCGACCTGGCCAATCAGGCCGGAATCGAGCGGCGTGCGTTTGCCGAGAGCGCCACGAAGCTTTCCGCCTTCGGCCTGGATGACCAGTTCACGGGTGAAATATTCGAGGAGTGCGATACCGATGTGGTCATAGGAAAGGCCTATTTCGAGCTGTTCGGTGATTTTTGTCAGGACTTCGTCAGGATTCAGAGTGGCGATAGCATCGCGGGAGATGAGATTCAGCAGGCTGAGGTGGCGCGCCTTGGTGCGTTCTTCTTGAAAGAGACGCGCGTTTTCGATAGCGATACTGGCTTCGCTGGCGAGCACGCGGAGAAGCTCGAGGTGCCCTTCATCGAATGCGCGGTCCATGTCAGAAAAAATGCAGAGGGCGCCGACGACACGATCGTAGGCAACCAGCGGAACACCGCAGAAGGAGCCGGTGGCGCGCATGGGTTCGACGCCAAGTTTTTTTACTTCGCCGACGTAATCCTGGCGGATCAGAACGGGCTGGCGGGTGCGGAGAATGTATTCGGTGATGTGGTTCCCAGCAGGGCGGGTGCGTTTTGGTTGGCGCTCGCCGCCAATCATTTCGAGATCGAATTGAATGGTGTCGCGGAGAGGATCGTGGGAAGCGAGATAGAGATTTTCGACGTCGAAGAGGCGGCGCAACTCTTCCCAGATGCGGCGGAGCAGATCTTCCTTGTTCAGGGTGGAGCTTAGGGCGCGGCCGATTTCGTTGAGGACATGGAGTTCTTCAGAGCGGCGAGAGGTTTGCTGAATCAGGTAGCTGTTTTCGACGGCCATTCCAATCTGATGGCCCAGAGCGAGCAAGAGCCGCAGTTCGGCGGGCGTAAAGCGGCGATTGTCTTGCGTGCCGAGTAACAAGAGGCCGAAGGCCTGTTCTTTGGCCTGCAAGCTGATAACGACGGCACTGCGGAGACCGTGACTCAGCGCGAGTTCGCGGAAGCGGCGAATGGGTTCGTCTTTCTCGAGAGCAGTGAGATTGTCATCGCGGAGATCGCGGAACCCCAGAAGGCCGCCGAGACGCGAAACCAGTCCGACAAGATAATCGTCCAGACCTTCTTCCTGGGTAACGCGGCAGAATTCATCCGGGAGGCCGGCGGAAACCACGGAGGTCGGGCCAGTGGGATCACCGTGATGGAGAAAAAGAGCGCCGGCGGGAAGGCGCACGACGCCCAAGACCCGGTCCAGCGCCTGGGCGAGCATTCTTTGGATTTCGCCGCCAACAAAACTAGAGGTAGCCAGATTGAGATTCGAGAGCGCCAGCATGTTGCGTTCGACACGGCGCTTTTCTTCTTCATAAATGGCCATGGTCAGAAGAATCGCAACGAAGGCTGTGGGAATGCCGGAGACGGGGAGGAAGGCGTCGGCAAAGTAAGAGTGGCGAGCCTGCAGGAAGCGGAAGGACAAGAAGAGAAGTCCCCAAGCGGTGAATGCGGCGGCGAGCAGACGGTCAGCGACGGTTTCGTAGTGCCTGCTTTCCTGCCAGAAAAGAAATGCGGCAGCGAGAAAGATAAGCGCCGCGGGGATGATGGCGGTGACGGAAAAGAGATCGAAGGCGTTGGCCGCGGCCCAAAGAAGGAGGGCGAACGCGAATGCGATGGCGGGGAGGATCCAAGGTTTTTGGCGGGTGTAAAGCTGCGCGCCGAGGAAAAAACAAATCCCGGCGAAACCGTACATGGGAGTGCTCAGCGTAGTGAGAAGCGGATTCCAGCCGGTCCAGAAGGAAACGGCGGGGCCAAGATAGTAGAGCGCGTAGAAAACCCAGCCGGCGGTCCACAGAAGCAGATAGGATTGGCGCTTCAGCGAGTAGATGTAGGCAAAAAACACCCCTACCAGCATGGTGGCCAGCAGGAAACTAAGCGCGATCAGACTATGGGCCATGGGTCGAGAATCGTTTTCGGCAGTGATGAAAGGGTGTAAAGGGAACTGAAGCGTGCAGAGACGAATGGAATCCCGCGCGCAAACCAGCACTTCTTAGAAGCGCGGCCAGGCAGCGAAGCAGCTTCGAACGATTACCCCAAACACACTACTCGACACCTAGAATTATGGAGCACGGAGGATGAGCGCCGCAAAGGTACGGAGGTACGGGTTGCCAAAGAGGTAGTACGGGGCGTGCTAACTTCATTTTCGGCGGCGGATTGATTAGTTCGGATGGGCTACTTGCCGCCGCAGAGTTTCCACCGCGAGACCGACGAGTGCATATGTGGCCACATTTGCAACAAGCGCTAAATAGAGGCTAACGGGGTAGTGCAAGCCTACAATCGCAACTGGGCAGGTAAATCGGAGAAGAGCCGACACGATCGGGTCTATAAGGCCCTTGCTTGTCACTGAGAAATAAACCGCCCATCCACTCGCAACGAGTAAACCCGCAGCCGCCCATACTGCAATTCGGTATTTCACGTTGCACCTCCCGCTGTCTTGCTCGCATAATCTCACAAAGTCCTGCATCTGTCAGGCCAACTCCAGACTACTTGCACTATCGGACTGACCCACTACCCACCTCCGGGCTGGTTGGACGCACCGAATGTCATCCGCTAAACTGGAGGATTAGGGATACTCACCGGGACATCACCGATCATGACTGACAGAACGGGAACACCGACAGGCGCTGTACGGGTACGATTTGCCCCTTCGCCAACGGGATATTTGCACGTGGGCGGGGGCCGCACGGCGTTGTTCAACTGGCTATTCGCGCGCCAGCAGAAGGGAACGATGATTCTGCGTGTCGAGGATACCGACGCGGAGCGCAACAAGCCTGAGTTGGTGGATGGAATTATCCAGGGGCTCATGTGGTTGGGCGTGGATTGGGATGAAGGGCCGTTCTACCAGTCGCAACGCACCGAGCTGTATCGCGAGGCGGCGAAACGCTGCCTCGCGAATGGCAGCGCGTTTTTGTGCTACTGCCCGCCAGAGAAGTACGTCGGTGGCGACCACGTGGAAGAGGGTGGAGCTTCGAAGCAGTCGCGCCGGGTGGTGCGCTGCGGCTGCCGCGATGGGAAGCCGTCTTCGCCAGATACCAAACCTGCGCTGCGATTTAAAGTGCCGATCGGAGGCACGACAAAATTTGTGGATGCGGTGTTCGGCGAGCGGGAATTTGCGAATGACGACATCGAGGATTTCGTTTTGCTGCGTTCCGGGAAAGAAGGGGAAGAGTTCGGGCAAGCGATGTACCAGTTGAGCGTGGTTGCGGACGACATCGACATGCGCATCACGCACATTATTCGCGGAGCGGACCATCTCTCGAACACGCCGAAACAAGTGTTGCTCTACAACGCGCTGGGTGCGAGGCCGCCGATTTTTGCGCACGTGCCGTTGATTTTGGGTACGGACAAGTCGCGGTTGTCCAAGCGGCACGGAGCGACGGACGTAAACATGTACCGGGTAGAGGGGTTTCTGCCCGAAGCGTTTCGCAATTTTCTGGCGCTGCTGGGCTGGTCTCCCGGTGGGGATGAACAGTTCTTGCGCACTTCGGAGCTGCTGGAGAAATTTTCGCTGCAGGGCGTCAGCCGGACGAATGGAGTGTTTGACCGGGCCAAGCTGGAGTGGTTCAACACACAATATTTGCAGAAATTACCGATCGAGGAATTGCTGCCCGCGGTGGAAGCCGAATTGAAACGCGCTGGATTGTGGAAGGAAGAGTGGGCGGCTGGAGCGGGGCACGAATGGTTTTCGAAAACGGTGGATTTGTTGCGCCCGCGGGTGCGGTTGTTGCCGGACTTTGCGACGTGGTCACGAGCGTTTTTCAGCGATGAGTTTGAAATCGAAGCTGCCGCGAAGACAAAATTTTGGAAGGACGAGAAGGTGCCTGGACTATTGGGGAAGTTGGCAGATGCGATGGAAGCGCTGCCGGAGTGGAACCATGATGCGTGCGACCATGCGGCGCGCAAAGTTGCAGAAGAAGGCGGAGTGAAGGCAGGGTTGCTGATCAATGCAACGCGTGTGGCGATCGTTGGGCAGGCGGTTGCGCCGCCGCTGTTCGAGACGATGGTGGTGTTGGGGCAGGAGCGGGTGGTGCGACGGTTGCGGGATACGGTGAAGAATTGGATTGGACAGAATCAAGAACCGATCTGAATATCGGCCACTCCAAAAGAGAAGAACGCTCTGCCTAACCAGGCGGCTGACAAATAGACAGGAAAAATCGATAAAACATTGCGCAAGATTTTTGATCTTGCGGACAAGGGGCGCAGCAATGCCACGCCCCTACACGGAAAGAGCGCGCGTGAGTTTAGTTTGCTTCGAAGAATTCCTTGTTGGCGGGTTTTGCAGCGGAGGACGCGGCCACTACGTTTATGGTGGCGGGAACTTCCTTGGTTACCGGTGGCAGGCAGATTTCCGTGCTACAGGCCTGGTAGTGTAGGTTGAGGGTAAGCGATTGCGGGCCCACGGGAGCGGTGGCGAGAACTTTTACGGGTACGTGAAGAATTACCGTGTTGGTGTAAACGTTGAGCTGCTTGTTCTTCGAGAATGTGAAGGTCTGCAGCGTGCCTTTAGGATATTTGACCTCGCCCAATTGAAAGCCTGACGGTGCTTCCGCGCGCAGATCGGTGGGGATCAAGTAGTCGGCGGAAACTTCGCGGGCGTTGACGTGGAAGCCCGGGCGGATTTTCATGACCACGGCTAGCTGGACTGTCGTTCCTCGGGCAGCGGGGTCGAAAGATGCGAAGGCGGTCGGCGCGACCACATCCTTTGCAGATACGGACTGGCCGAGCGCAGCGCCTGGAAGCACGCAAGCCGCAAGCACAGCGGATGCAAGAAGTCCGAGTTGGCGGTTCACAGTTTGACCTGCTCACCGAGTTGTTGGGAGACTACGCGGCTGACAACGGCGTCCAGGTCTTCGCCAGTTTTTTCGAGAACGAACGCGTTGCGAGCGTCGGACCAGCCGAGTTTAAAGCTGGTGGAAAGTGCGGAGATCCAGATTTCGCGGATCGGAGAGTTGGGAGAGATGACAAACCTGGCTGGTTCGGGCTCTTCGAAAATGACTTCGAGTTTGCCGCTTTCGCCTTCCACGTCGAAGTCGTGCTGATCGCCGAGAAGGAGAAGTCGTTTCTTCAGGTCTTCGAAGGCGGAGTCGGCCTTTTTCTGGAAATCGTGTTCCGAAAGCATTCGTGACCTTTCGCTACAACAGCCTAAAAGTGAAGGACCAAAGATTCCTCAGCGCGGCAAGAAAGCTTTCTTCAGCGGCTAAAGCCCGATCCGGAACCTCAATTTACGCTGGGGTTGAAGCCCCGGCCTCCTAAAGAGCCGATCAGAGCTGCGATTCTACGCCTTTGATCAGTTCGTCTTCGCTCTGCAGGCCTTGAAACTTTTGAATGATGCGGCCGTCGCGAGAGATGAGGAAGCTGGTGGGATAGCCGAGGATCCCGCCGAATTTGTCGGCCGCGTCGTCAGAGCCTAGAAGGATCGGATAGCTCATGGGCAGTTTTTGGCCGTTCACGTCGAAGCGTTCTTTTTCGACGAAGGGAGCGACGACACTTTTCCCTTCGTCATCCATCGCTACGCCAACGACGGTGAAACCCTGCGGGCCGTACTTTGCCTGCATCTCGATGAGCCAGGGAATTTCCACGCGGCAGGGATCGCACCAGGTAGCCCAGAAATTCAGGAAAACGACCTTGCCTTTGAGATCGGCGAGCGCGACGTCTTTGCCCTGAAGATCCTTGAATTTAAGGTCCGGCTCGGGTTTGCCAGCGAGCGCAGTTTTTAGAACGGTGGGAGCCTTAGTGCTCCCTGAGACGCGTGTGGCACGGTCGGCGAACCAAGTGCCGACGACTACAACGGCGACGATCGAAACGATGATCAGCGTTTTCTTCATACTTTCCTCACATTCGTATTATAGCCGGAAGGGATGGAACCCGCTTTCCTTGGGCGATTTGGGTCAGTGAGAGCGGGTTAGCGCGTGTTCCAGCCAGAAAACGAAGCCGTTCAGGAAACTTAGCTTGCCGGTTAGCCAGGTGAGCCGGTTTACGAAGACCAGCGCGCCGACAAAGAGGAGTAAGGCGCCGCTGAAAATTTCGACGGCGTGCAGGTACTTACGAAAATTCTGATAGAAGCGCAGAAAGCGTGCGAGGCCAAGGGCGGTGAGGAGGAATGGAACGGCGAGTCCCGCGGAATAGACTGCGAGGAGCAACACGCCGCGAGCGACGGTGTCGCTGGCTGCGGCAAGGACAAGAACGGTGGAAAGAATCGGGCCGATGCAAGGCTTCCAGCCGAAGGCGAAGGCGAAGCCCAGGAGGAAGCCACTGACGATTCCGGGCTTGGTATCGGTGTTGCGAAGATGAACGTCGCGATTCAGCCAACGCGCCAGGGACGGGCCGAAAAAACCGATGACGGAAAGAGAGAAGAAATGAACCGCGCCGAGACCGGCGAACAGCGGACCGTGGTGAAGATAGGCCGCAACTCCAAGCGCAACCAGCACGACGCCGAGGATCAGGCCTGACCGGACGTTCAATTTTATTAGCCAGCCGAGTAGATGCAGGCCGAAGAGAAGGATCAGCGCGCCCGCTATCGGCGCGAGTGTCGATTTGTGCGACTGAAGAAATCCACCGACGGCGCTGGCCGATGCGCCGAAGGCAATGAACACTGCGGAAAAGCCGAGGACGAAAGCGAGCGCGGAAGCGAACAGGCCGGATTTGGGTTGTTGGCCTTGGCGAAGCTGCTCGACACCGATCCCGGAAAGCATGGAGATGTAGCCGGGCACGAGCGGAAGGACGCAGGGAGACAGGAAGGAGATTAGCCCGGCTAGAAATGCGCCGGCGAGCGAGACGTCGGTCATGAAGAATGGGTCCTCATTGGCACTATTCTGACATAGAAGTGGGGGTGGTTTGGTGAGCAGAAGTTACGACAATGTAAAGGATTATGCGCGGAAGAAAAGAAATAGAGAAAACTCGGGTCTCGCTTTGTCGGTTGTCGTGGGTTCGGAAATGTTGCCAGGATCCCTCCGCTGCGTGGCCGGTATTCGCGTGGGGCGAATACCGCCACCCCGGCCTGGATGGAAGATGCAAGTGAGGACGATTGTGGGCGCCCACGTCAAAATCGCCGGCCTCCGAAGGCGGCCGCTACAGAGGCTTCCGGAGCGCGCTTTCGAGTTTGCTGGCGATTTCGAGGATGAGCGCTTCGCCGTTTACGGAACCTAGGAATTGGATACCGATTGGCAGGCCGGTCGGACTGAAACCGCATGGGACAGAGATGGCGGGAACGCCACCGAGATTCGCAGGGCGGTTTAGACGAAGGAGGAGCGCGCGGGTAGGATACTTTTTTCCGTTGAGGATGGTTTCGTCTTCACCGATAAGCGGCGCGGAGATCGGTGTCGTTGGGACGACAAAAGCGTCCAGAGTTTCGCTTTGGAGAACGGAGTGATACGCCGCTATGAATTTCTTACGGAGTTCCAGCGCATTTAGATAGCTGATGGCAGAGACATTCATGCCCATTTCAAGGCGGGTGCGCACGTCTTCTCCGTAATCGGCTGCGCGGGCCGGATACCAGCCTTCCTGTTGATGATATCTAGTGGCTTCGGCCCAAGCGATCTGGTTTCCGGCATCTTCGGTCTCCGTGAGAAGCGGGACGGAAACTTTTACGAGTTTAGCGCCCTGCCTTTCCAAGATGTGCAAGGAAGCTTCGAAGGAAGCGTTAACCTCCGGGCTCAATACGTCGAAGAAAAATTCCTTAGGGATGCCGAGCCGCAGGTGGCGTTTTCGCAGCGAGGAGAACGGTGCTGACCGCGTGAAGCGTTCTTTTTTGGCCTTGGCGCTAATCGCGGAAAAAAGGAAAGCAGCGTCTTGAACGGTGCGCGCGAGCGGGCCGACGAAATCGAGAGTGGTGGAAAGCGGGATGACACCATCGGTGCTTACGCGGCCGATTCCAGGTTTGAGGCCCACGACGCCGCATAGTGATGCGGGGACGCGAATCGAACCGCCCGTGTCGGTGCCGATGCTGCCGTAACACAGGCCCGCGGCCAGCGCGGCGGCAGAACCACCGCTGGAACCGCCGGAGATGCGCTGCAAGTCCCAGGGATTGCGCGTGGGACCGTAGTGAGGATTGACGGTGGTGACGCCGTATGCGAATTCGTGGAGGTTAGTTTTGCCGAGAATGACTGCGCCAGCGTTTTTTAGCGCAGCGACGACGGGCGCATCATGACTCGGGACAAACTCACGCAGAATCTTGGAGCCTGCGGTGGTGCGAACGCCTGCGAGGTGAATATTGTCTTTCAACGAAATCGGGATGCCGTGGAGCGGACTAATATCCTGGCGGCCCTTGCCGCGGGCCTTCTGGGAGAATGCTGCTCCCGCGAGTTTGGCGGCCTTGATCGCTCCTGTCTCGTCCACGGTCAAATAGCCATTTATTTTGGGATTCAGGCTTGCGATGCGGTCCAGAAGAAAGCGGGTTAGTTCGACTGGGGACAATTTGCCGGTGCGAAATAATTTTCCAATTTCGGCGACGCTGGCGAAGGCGAGTTGCGAGTCTGTACCCATCAGAAGATTTTTTCCTGGCGCCGCAAATTGCCGAAGGTGCCGATGTTGGCGATGATGAACGCGACGCGAAACTGATTTTCCGTGCGCACCGTGCCAAGTTCCAGCCGGCGGTATTCGAAGGCCAATCCGCAGCAGCCACCGTTATAGCTTATCCAAGCGAACTCGTTTTGCAGAATGCCGGCATCGATATCGTAGCTGAGGCCTGCGGCGGCATTTAAACCTTTGCGATTGAGACTGCCATAGCCCAGGATGGCGCGAAATTGGTTGGCTTGCGGCTGAACAATAGGGTCACCTTGCAGGCGGAAATCCGCGACAGTGAAAGAGAATTCGCTGTAGGGTTTCAGCTTCAGGAGCGTTCCGATGGTTGTGAGTTTTTGCAATTGCGGGTCGTACTCGAGAATCTGTTCGGCGTCGAATCTTCCACCTGGTGTGAGTTTCACGTCGCTGACGATGGGGGACCAATTGCGCGGGGTGGAAGCAAAGGCGAATGGCGTTACGTCATCGAGGGTCTGAAAAACGTTGCGCTGACCGGAAACGATCGCGCCACCAAAGGTCGGGTCGAAGTAGTGCTTCTGGACCAGACTCCAGGACAGAAAGTCCACGGGCTGCTCGTCTCCATTTTTGACGTACAGATGTTGCGTGATTCCGTACTGAATTTCGTTGGTGTTGGTTAGTGTGGCGTTGCTATCGAAGCGGATGAAGTCGGCAAAATTGTTTACACCGGTGACGTAGCGGTAAGTAGCGCTGGGTTCGATGGTGTGTTTGTAGCGGCGGCGGGATTTCGGGCGATCGAAGAATCGCTCCAGAGTGGGCGGGCGAAGTTCCACGGCAAACTCGCCGGTGTTGCGGGTAATGGAATTGCCGGTGGGCACGCCGTTGATGTCCTGCGAGTCGCCGTAGAAGGTGGTGCGAAAAAGAGCCGAAGTGGTGATTCCCAGCCATTCGCCAAAATGGAGGGGAATGGTCACTTTGGGAGCAAATTCGGTGCGCGGCACGAAATTGGCGGTGTCCAAGAATGGATCGTCACGATGCACGGCACCCACAAACGAATCGAAAGAAAAATAAACAGGAAGCCCCTGCCAAGGAGCTTGTTCCACGGAGCCGAAACGCGCTTCGGGAGCGCTACGAAGATTAACGCTGACCTGCGGACTCAGTTCGAGATAGCTGCGGTCATTCAAGCTGGCAAAATTGAAGCTGAAGCCGCGAAAATTGTTGGTGAGAAAGACGGAGCTACGGACTTCCGAGTTGATGGCATCGCCGTAGCTATCGGAAAAGGCCAGCCGGAACGTGAGCGAGGACAACTGATTTACGTCCGCGACGAAGCGCCAGCCATCTTTCCAGAGCGACGTGACTTCGAGTTGCTGCTGATGGCCGCCTTGCTTCTCTATGGCTCCTGTGGGGCCGGGGATGCCGCGATCGATGACACCGTAGTATGTGTACTTAAAGGAAGTATTTTCGAAAGGTTTGGCGCGGACTTCGGCGCGCTGAGAGGTGCCGCGACGGCTGAAATAGTCGAAGCCAAGGGTAGTGTCAAACCAGGTCTTGGGTGCCCAATAAAAAGCATCTCCGAACACAAAGCCCTTGCTGTTGCTATTGCCGACGGCTGGAATCAAAAAGCCAGATTCGCGCACGCGATTTCCGGCAGGCGCCGTGGCATAAGGGAGCCAGACCAGAGGCACGCGATAAAGGCGGAAATTGGAATTTACCAGCGCGATGGTTTTTTCGAGGGTGACCTTTGCTTCCGGGGCATAAAACTGCCAGGCGGGATGCGCGGGGTCACAGACGGTAAACCAGGCGTGGTGGATGACGTAGGTATCGGCAGAGAGGCGCTCAACCTCTTTCGCTTCGAAATACAAGGGGTTTTGGGTGAGCAAAACGGCGGGGTTGGGGCGGCGGTCCAACTTAACGGTGCCACGAACGTTTTGGAAGGTGCCGCGACCCGTTGAGACGGTCAGCCTGGCTTCATCGCCCTCGAGGTGCTGGTTTTCGTAGTCGAAAACGACATGGCCGCGGGCGATTGCTTCGCTGGTGTCATCGTTGTACTCGACGTGATCGGCCTTCAGATGCAGAGCGCCAAAGGTGATTTCCACGTCGTTATCCGCGAAATAAAGACTCCCCTGGCGGTGTTGAGCGCCAGTGGCAGAGATGGTGGCCACTTCACCGGTGCGCGCGGGCAGGTGGACTTGTTGCGCTAAGGCGGGTGCGATGCAAAGAAGCCACGAGAAGGCGAAGGAGAGCAGACCGCGGCGGGCAGAGCGGGCAATTTTGGAAGCAGGTATCTTCACGCGGCGTTTAAACTCGTTGAGCCGAACGGTTAGCCTAGCACGCGCAACACCGGATTTACAGCCAGCCCGCTGGTCACCAAACCTAAAGATGCAAATGGCTTTAAGAAGGAGGTATCATCACGGACTTTGCCGCTCGAAGGCCAGCTGTTAGGTAATGGGGTGGCCGGTTCAGGAAGCGGCGAGAGTTGTGGAATCTGTGCTCGCCAAGTTGGGTTTGCTGCGTCTGAGTTGACCAATGGGGTGTAGTTCCAAACAAATGGATGGTTTGCCGAGAAGCGCCTGGAAAGGGCCGCCGGCTCCCGGGATATTTCAACTTCTATGCGGATGAGGAACAAGGAGAAAAGACCATGAGCGTAGTTCGCTTCGGGTTGCGCGTTTTTGCTTGCGGGATGCTATTTGCTTCGTTGGTGGCGGGGGCGGCGTGGATGCCGTTTGGCCAGGTGAAGGCCCAGGAAAAAAAGGATGAAAAGAAGGACGACAAGAAGGACGACAAGAAGGACGACAAGAAAGACGAGAAGAAACTGCCATTGAAGCCGGAGCGCAAGATCGAATTCACCACGGATGAAGGGACGTGGATTTCGTTGGACGTTTCGCCGGATGGTAAGAGTATCGTGTTCGAACTGCTGGGTGACATTTATACGCTGCCGATCGAGGGTGGAAAAGCCAAGCTCATCGATGGAGGGATGGCGTTCGACAGCCAGCCGAAATATTCTCCGGACGGGAAGTTGATCGCGTTTCTCTCGGATCGCGATGGCGGCGAGAACTTGTGGATCATGCACGCGGATGGTTCGGAACCGAAGCAGCTTTCCAAAGAGAACTGGGCAGAGATGGCGTCTCCGAACTGGACGCCGGATGGAAAGTACGTGCTGGTTTCGCGGACCGGCTCGAGCCTGGGAACGTATGAAGTGTGGATGTATCACGTCGACGGCGGATCCGGCGTGCAGGTCACCAAGGGCAAAATGGCGCCGAACCAGCCACGCCGCGAGCGGCCGAATGCGTTGGGAGTAGTGGCTTCGCCGGACGGAAAGTATCTCTACTACGCGCGGCGGACCGGTGGGTTTCAGTACAACGCGCAGTTTCCCTTGTGGCAAATTGCGAGGCGCGATCGCAAAACGGGCGACGAAGACATTCTGATCGAGCAACTAGGGAGTGCGTTCCGGCCGTTATTGTCGCCCGACGGGAAGTTGCTGCTGTACGTTACGCGGCAGGACACCGAGAGCGGGCTGCGGTTGCGGAATCTGGAGACAGGGGAGGATCGCTGGGTGCGGTACCCGGTGACGCGCGATGAAC
>Ga0210409_10001607_pt1 | contig 28915 bp, 20 predicted proteins | sample IncBWH17MmetaG_FD_161649 | JGI IMG/M metagenome (GOLD analysis project Ga0210409, IMG submission 161649) | Forest soil microbial communities from Barre Woods Harvard Forest LTER site, Petersham, Massachusetts, United States - Inc-BW-H-17-M | ecosystem: Environmental > Terrestrial > Soil >...
CGAGGAACGCTTAAAGATACTGCGAACGCCAGGTGTGCTGGGTTTCGTCGGAAATGAAAGACAAGGGACTTCGATTCCAGATGAACAGATCGAGAGCCTCAGGAAAGCAGTAAGCGAAAAAGTTCCGTGCTTGCCACATCCGTTCATCAGTGCCGGGAAGCGCGTCCGGATTCGCGGGGGATCTCTTGACGGCGTTGAAGGGATCCTTATGCGCCAAGGTGGAGATCAAAGCCTGGTCCTATCGGTAGAGTTGTTACGACGATCTATTTGGATTCGGGTCGAAGGATACGATATCGAATTGGTTTCGTAGTTTCTGTTCAGGCACGGCCTTTCTAGGCCGCAGAAGTTAGAGGTTATCCTCCCTGGGGAGAAGAATCATGAAAAACATATTGCAGGCTTTACTCGTGTTCGTCAGTCTGAATCTTCCTATTGCTTTTGCCGCAGCCCAGCAGCCGGCGGCCACCACTTCTCAATCGGTATCTGGCTACGTTCTCGGGCCGGATGACGAGATCATGATTCGTGCGACGGACGCCCCCGAGATTTCCGACAAGCCCGTTCTCATCGGCACGAACGGGAACATCACACTGCCGATGATCGGAAAAGTAAAGGCGGGCGGGCTGACCGTCGAGCAACTCGAAGCAGAATTGAACGCCCGTTTCAAGCAGTTCATTCAAGACCCACAGGTTTCAGTGACGGTGACCGAAATCAGAAGCCAGCCAGTGTCTGTCTTCGGTGCAGTTACGAAACCCGGTGTCATCCAACTCAGGGGTCGGCAAACGCTTTACGAAGTCCTCTCGATGGCTGGCGGGCCCAGCGATAATGCGGGCTCTATCCTAACGGTAACGCGCCGCCGGCAGAGTGGCGAAATTCCGATACCCGGCGCGACGGTTGATTCTACGGGACAATTCAGCAGCGCCGAATTGAATGTGCAGGAGATTCTCGGCGGAAAGAACCCGGCGGCTAACATCGAGATCAAACCGTATGACATCATCTCCGTCTCCGAAGGGAGCTCCAACATGATCTACGTCGTCGGCGACGTTCAGCACCCCGGGGCCTTTACGCTGGGGGGACAACGGAATGTTTCCGTCCTCAAAGCGGTGTCTCTAGCAGGCGGACTCGGACGCACGGCGACGCTGCAGAAAGCCAGGATTATTCGCGAAGTTCCGGGAAATCCGAAGCTCAATCAAATCACCGTAAACATCAAACAGATCCTCTCCGGAAAAGCGGATGATATCGAATTACGATCCGATGACGTCTTGGTTGTGCCCACCAGCAGTCGTAAAGTTTTTACGACCTCTTTTCTTCCTACGACCTTCTCCGCCGTTGCGGCCGCTGCAATCTATCATTACTGAGGAGTTTATGGAAAACCAATCGCTATTGCACAGTCCTGACCGGGACCCAAGCACGCGGAAGGATGGCAGGATTAGTCTTCTGTCCCTGCGGCAGCAGCAGACAGAGATGCGGTTTCCTGAAGTATTCGAGGAGCCGGGCCCGGGGCTTCTGGGCGAAAGTTTGCAAATCTTTCGGCGGCGCAAACGCAATCTGATTCTGATTATTTTCCTGGGCTTCTTCGCCTCTTTGGTGTTCACGCTTCCGCAGACCCGAATCTACCAAGCTCGTGGATCCATCGAGATACAGAACTATAATGATAATTTCCTGAACCTGCGGAATGTGAGTCCAACCGCAAATGACGCGGGCTCGTCCGCGCCCGAATTCGATGTTCAAACGCAGGCTGGGATCCTCAAGAGTGATTCATTACTAGAACGGGTGGTTGCAAAGCTGGATCTGGAGAAAAAGCTGCTCACAGAAGGGCGAAGTGGCCGCCTTTCAATCTGGCTCAAAGGCCTGCGGGGGAAGCAGGCCTCCAACCGAGAAAAGATCCTGACCCTGGTTGCCAAGAATCTGAAAATCAGCACTGAGCCCAACACGCGGCTCATCGAGATCCACTACGATTCCACCGACCCGCACATCGCCGCCGATTTCGTAAACACCTTAACCGCCGAGTTTGTCGAGCAGAATCTCGAGTCCCATTGGAAAACTACCCAGCAAACGGGCGTGTGGCTCACCCACCAGATGGAAGACGTCCGGATCAAACTCGAACAATCCGAAGATAAGTTACAAACCTATGCCAAAGATTCTGGTTTGTTGTTTACTTCCGAAAAAGACAACGTCGCCGAGGAAAAGCTCCGCCAGCTTCAGGAGGAGCTCTCCAAGGCTCAGGTGGATCGCGTCGCCAGGCAATCGACATACGAGTTGGTGTCCTCTGCGTCTCCCGAATCCCTTCCCGAAGTACTCGATGATGCAACCCTCAAGGATTACCAGGTCAAGCTTACCGACCTTCGCCGGCAGCTTGCCGAGCTTTCGTCTTCCCTGACTCCGGGTCACCCGGCAGTGAAGAAAGTCCAAGCTCAGATTGCTGCTCTAGAACTGGCACGCGAAAATGAACGCACCAACATCATTGAGCGAATCCGCAACGAATTTGAGTCCGCCCAGCGCCGGGAACATTTGCTTTCTGCGAACTATGCCTCCCAAATTCACCTAATGTCCGAACAGGCAGGAAAGGTGACGGACTACAACATCCTCAAGCGTGAAGTGGATACGAACCGCCAGCTGTACGACTCCATGCTTCAGAACGTACAGGAAGCAAGCATGACCTCTGCCTTACGTGCGAGCAACATCCGCGTGGTTGATTCCGCCGAACCGCCCACACTTCCCTACAAGCCGAATTTGATATTGAATTCGGCACTTGGCCTTCTGGCTGGAGCTTTCTTTGGAATTGCGTTTGTCGTTGCCCAAGACCGTGCCGACCGAACCATCCACGGCCCCGGTGACACCACGATTTATCTTGACGTCCCGGAATTGGGCGCGATCCCTTCCGTACAGGCAGGAACGAGCCGGCTCCTCGGTTACCTCCAGAACGGAAAGTTGCTCGAAAGCAAGAAGCCGCAAGGCGACGGACCATGGCAAGTGGAACTGATCACTTCGAATAAAAAATTATCCCCATTGGCCGACGCATTTCGTGCAACCCTCACCTCGATTCTGTACTCTGGAGAGAATGGCAATCGACCGCGCATCATTGTGATCACCAGCGCAAACCCGGGGGAGGGAAAAACAACTGTCGCCTGTAATTTGGCGCTGGCGTTGGAAGAAATCGGTCCATCTGTCCTTAGGCAATCCGTTCTCTTGATCGATGGCGATCTTCGCAGGCCGCGGCTCCACGATATCTTTGGCGTATCCAACAAGTGGGGGCTAACGGACCTGCTTGAGGGAAAGACGCCTCCCGATGGCAGTACGGAGACGGTTTTCAAGACGGGTTTCCGAAATTTATTTCTGTTACCCTCGGGTTCACCGGCTTCTAACATCTCAAGCCTGCTTCATTCACCACGGGCCGTCGCTTTCCTCAACCGCATGCGGAGTGAGTTCCATACGGTAATCATCGACGCGCCCCCGATGCTGAACTTGCCGGACGCGCGGGTCCTTGGGCGCCTTGCTGATGGTGTCGTTTTGGTCGTCCGTTCGGCTGACACAATAAGGTACGCGGCTGTGGCTGCTAAGCAGAGGCTCACGGAAGACGGAACTCGGGTGCTGGGAACGATCCTGAATCAATGGGATCCGACGAAAACGACCCAATACACGTACACCGGCAGCATCGGATACAAATAATATTTTTGATGATGTAGATCGAGGCGACGAGGAAGCCGAATGCGGCCGATTCATCACCATGATTTTTCGCACAGGAATGCTCCCGCGGCGCGTTAGCTGAAACGCAATGTCGAACATCAGTATTAACAAGCCACTGTCGCTCAGCCGGAACTTCTCATGGACTCTGGTCGGTAGTGGGCTTTCTTCACTTTGTCAATGGGGGATTCTCGTCGCCCTTGCGAAGCTCTGCAGCACCTACATGGTCGGTCAGTTCGCGTTAGCTCTTGCCATCACGGCGCCGGTGTTCGTTTTTGCTGGGTTGAACCTCAGGACGGTCCAAGTAACCGATGCGCGGAGGGATTTTCAGTTCGGCGATTACCTCGGCCTCCGCCTGCTGTCGATTGCTGCCGCTCTCGTGTTCGTCTTCGCGATCGAGATTGCCTCGGGCCACAATGCCCAGCTGCTGCTTGTTGTGGTCATGACCGGAGTTGCCAAGGCGCTGGACTTAATCGGCGACACCGTCTTTGGATTGCAGCAGCAACACGAACGAATGGACCGCATCGCAACTTCACAGATGATCCGAGGAGTTCTCCAGTTGGCAGCAGTCGCAGCGGCTGCGTATGTAACAAGGAACGTTCTCTGGGCGGTCGTCGGCCAGGCTGCCGTGAGCCTCGGCGTCCTGCTCACTTATGACCTGAGGAATGCCGGCCGCCTGCATCAATTCCCATGGCCCACCCGGAATCCAGGCCGGTACCCGACGCTGGTTCGCCTTGCCAGGCTGCAGTTCGGCGCTTGGCGAAACATCAGGAGACTCATAAGAGTGTCTTTTCCACTGGGAGTTGTGGCCATGCTTGGCTCGCTGATGATGAACATACCGCGCTACTTCATAGAGAACTCCGTGGGGACAGCCAAATTGGCCGTGTATTCCGGGATGGCCTACGTCGTGTTCGTGGGAGGGACGGCGCTCGCTTCACTCTTGCAAGCGAGCGCAGTGCGCCTGGCTCGACATTACATTGAAGATCTTCGTCAATTTCGAAGGTTGCTTCTGCGATTGATCATGATTGGTGTCGCGAACGGCGTCATCGGCATCTTAGCCGCCGCGCTTTGGGGACGCCAGTTCCTTACGATCATGTACCGTCCGGAGTATGCCATGTACCCCTCGGTTTTTGTGTGGCTGATGGTGGCTGCGGCTGTCTCCTATATTGCAGCAGTGCTGGGCTTTGGTCTCGCGGCAGCGCGGAAGTTCGATGTTCAGTTGCCGGTCTATATCAGCGCAGTGCTGGTTACTGTGTCTGCTTGCGTGCCCCTCGTTCCCCGTTTTGGTCTGCAGGGAGCGGCATGGGCTCTGCTGGCGGGGATGCTGACGTGGTGTGCAGGTTTCACATTGGCATTGACTATCGCATTACGGCCACAAAGGGTTGATCTGCCTGCCGTCGAAGTCGAGGTCCAACCTTGAGACAACGGAAAAGTCGTAGGCAAACACTGAGAATCCAAGACCGGAACCGAGAATCGTTATATCCAATGACCGGCGATGGGGGCGTTCGGTGACTCAGATTCGCGCGTCCCTGAGTCTTCGTTCACCAGCACCAGGAAGAGAAAACGGTGTCTAACCTGCAGTGGGTCCTTTTGACTGACTTTGTTCTCCTCAGCGTGTGCACTTCTGTGCTCGTCTCGCGCGGGCGTCTCTCAGCCCTACACCCGGCAACTTCGTATCTCTTCTTTCACGCCTACACGGTTACGTTTCGCCTTCTTGCACTTACGCTGGGCGCCAGCTTAATGCGAGAGTTGAGTGAGCCCGTAAAGCTGGAGGAGATCCTCCGAGCGGCTCGCGCATTCGATCTGGCGTTAGTAGCAGTAACGGTACTCTGGTTACATTTGGCGGCTGAAGAGAAACGTTTGGCTGGGCGGGCAAAGTGCGTCGGTAACAGAACTGGTGCACAATTTTTGTCGCCTAATATTGTGAAACTTGCCGCTGTAGTCTCAGTCATTGTTGGGGTTATCGCACTCCGATACCTTCAGTTCTCAGACGTCGACACGCTCACAGCTAGCCGCGATGCGCTAGGCGAGTGGAATCGTTCCACCTGGGTAAGCATGACCAAATCCTGGGCGCTGCAGGGAACCATGATGTTGCATTACCTCCTCGGCTTTTCACCTGTTCATACGGCCATCACCGTGGGCATGTTCGTGATGACTGCATTGAGCACGGCTCGCTATACCTTAGTCGTGTGGGGAATCTTCGCCTGTTTCATTGTCTTGTCTCGCAGAAATCGGCGGTGGCCTTCGGTACCGCAAATTCTAGCGCTGGCCGCAATTGGAGTTGTGTGGTTTCCGCTCAAAATCATTCGAGCCTCATACTGGGCGGGAGAAGATGCGGAAGGCATTCTGAAGAATGCGATGACTTATACGACTACTGTGCTTACGCCTGGCGGCAGTGGTGGCGACACCGTTTTTCTCGACCAAGCGGCTGTAGTGATGACACTTGTCGATCGACACGGATCGTATTTCTATGGCAGCACATTCGCTCCTCTGGTGGTTATGGCAGTCCCGAAACCATGGTGGCCAGACAAGCCAGCTGTAAACCAATACGTGAGAGATATTTCAACTCCGGCGCGCCCGATTGGGACTATGGGCATGATCGCTACAATTGTCGGGGAAGGGTATGCGAATTTCGGATGGGTGGGAGTGGTACTTTACCCGCTCCTGGCTGCGTATGCATACGGCAAGTTTTATTTTTCCGCGATGCGCCTGCAGCATAACAGCGTTTTGAGATTCGGCTATCTGGTCGCCGCGTCCATGCTCGTTCAGGTGTTCCGTGATGGCCTGACTTCAGTTGTTCTCTTTACCTTTGTAGGGGCGATGCCCATGACGTTTGTCCTGTACCTGCATTGGATTTTCCCTTCTAAATTGATGCAGCGTCGGTTTGGAGCGGTGGGACTCCGGAGGGTTGCGTGACCAAATTCGCCTTCTTGCAAAACATGTTGCGCCGTCTTTAGGCAACAGACCTCCACCGTATTGACGAGCCCAATATGAGTCTCATGATTTCGAACCCAGATGTGCAGCCAGCGTGTCTGTCACAATCTGTCTCTCGACACGCTTATCGAAAGGCGTGCCCGGATATCGTTTGCGTCAATAATGTGCCCACCCCGTATCGTCTACATTTATTCGACGCCCTCAATGGGGAAGCACAGAAGAGGGGTGCACGGTTTCATGGCGCCTTCATGGCGCCGAATCTACCCGGCAGGAAATTCCACGAAGATCTGCAATACTCCGATGCTGATTGCCGCATCTATCGCGGCTGGCGTTGCGGACTCGGCGGGCTAGCCTTGCATATCAATCCGGGCCTGGTGTGGAGTCTGGTGCGCCGGCCGCCGAAGTTTCTCATTACAGGCGGATGGGCTGATTTTACGTCCGCGCTTCTTCTCCTCATATTTCCAGCCTTCCGCCGAAACACGTTCGTATTGGCCTGGGTGGAAGCCAATTCAAGCTCAATGAAGCACAAGACCGGAGTTATAGCAAAGGTGCGGACCTTCTTGCTGAGCCGGTGTCACGCATTTGTTGTTCCCGGGGCGATCGCAAAGCAGACGGTAACAATGGATTATCACATCCCAGACCGCAAGTTCCTGTTCCTACCCAATCTCGTCGATGAGCAGCTCTTCTCGGATCGCGTGAGGACTCTTCGAACTAAGCAGCACGAACTGAGAGCGGAGCTGGGTTTGTCATCTTCCCAGAAAATTATGTTGTGTTGTGCACGTCTTGAGGAGCGCGTCAAGGGATTGATGCGTTATGTAGGCCATGTTAAAGATCTATGGCCGGACGATCTTGTGCTGCTGGTCGCGGGCAGCGGCCCTGATGCGGCACGCACCAAATCTTGGCTCACGGACAACGCAATGGCCAGCAAAGTCCGCCTTCTCGGCCACTTCAAGACGGATGCATTACTCCGCCTACTCGCTGTCGCCGATGCGTTTGTACTGCCATCACTAAGCGATCCGAACCCGCTTTCCGCTATCGAGGCTGCGTGGGCAGGATTGCCCTTGTTGCTATCCAATCGCTGCGGAAACTTTCCCGAACTGGTCGTACCCGAAGTGAATGGTTGGGTGTTTGACCCGAACAACGCGCGCGAGGTGCGCGCAGGATTCGCCGAGCTTGCTGCCAAGCCATTGCAGGAACTTCGCGCCATGGGGACACGATCGGAAAATCGAGCCCGCCAACTATTCTCAACGCAATCAGCAGTGAACACGTTTCTGGATGAAATGTATTGCCTTTAACACCAATTCTTTCCGTTAAATGGATTTGCAGAAATTTCATGAAATCCTCAGACATGCCGTACGTTTCGCCATTGGGTGGTGCCGTACAAAAGTCTAAGGCATCGGCCTTCGATGGTGTTCGGAGGCTCGTTAGACGATGCGTTCCCAAACCTCTTTATAGATTAGCTGCAGAGTGTACGAACACCATCTGGGGAGGGCATGGGGTCGGAATCGATACATATTGGAAACTGCGTAGTCTGAATAAAACAAAACGTGCTTTTGGCAACGATTTGACCCAGATAGAGCTCCCGACGCTGCAGCATCCCTTATACGTGCGCCCCGGAACGACTGATTCGTCTGAGGTGATTCAAAATTGTATCCGACAAGCCTACGGAGTATTGCTCCCTGCTGAACCTGTACAGCTCATTGTGGATGCAGGAGCCAGTATTGGAGACACGACGGCCTGGTTTCTTTCGAAGTTCCCGATGGTTACAGTAATCGCTTTGGAGCCTGCCCAAGACAATTACCAGCTTTTACTTAAGAATTGTGGACCCTATGGGTCCCGCGCTCTCCCGCTCAATGCCGCTCTTTGGCCCCGGCCGGCCAAACTCGCGCTTTGCAGATCCGAGTCGGCCGATGCACATTCCGTTCGCGACTTGGCAAGTCAGCGCGACGATACAGTTGAGGGAGTTTCAATCTCAGCGTTAATGAAACTTGTGCACGCGGATATCATTGACCTCTTTAAATGCGACATCGAAGGTGCTGAACTCGAAGTTTTCAGTGATCAATGTGATGACTGGCTTCCACGAGTCCGCTCCATTCTGATCGAAGTACACTCGGCCGAAGCCCACGCGACAGTCCTTGCTGCATGTAGGAGGCACGGCTTCCATCATTCGACTTACCGTGGGCTACAGGTGTTTTGGCGGTGACGACACCGGCTACGCCATGCCAGGAGCGAAGCGGGGGCAACTGGGCCGATCTGCTCGTAATAACTCGATCGAGCCCAAAGCATCGTTGAGAAGAAAGAGCCAGAAATATAAGAAAGAGATTGCTGTATGACCTGCGAAGCGTTCAGTTGATTATGGGGAAACGTCTTCATCTTGCAGTCGAAGCGGTCGGTGCGAAGTACGGAGGAGGAGCGGTCGTCTTGGGAGACGTGTTACGTGCCGCTATCAGATGCGGCGAAATTGAAAGAATAACGGTTTTTTGTTCCCCTCGTAACGCTCGTAACTTCGATATGCCCCAATCGCAGAAACTCTTTGAAGTTCCGCGACCTTACGCCGAGGGCTCAGCTCTTGGCAGGTTGCATTGGCTGAAATGCGGGCTGAAGGAAGACATAAAGGCGCTCAAGGCCAACATGGTGGCTTGTATGAATGGAATCGGAAGCAGCCCCGAGCAAGTTCCCATGATGGTTTTCATTCAACAGGCACTTCCGTTTTCTTACGAAGCACTAGGGCGCTGCGACCTGCGGACCAGGCTGCGCATGTGGACGATCGGTAGCCTCATGAAACGCAGCTGCAATAACGCGGCGCTGATCGTGACTCAGACCCCGACCATGTCCGAATGGGTTCGGTCGGCCTGCGAAGTGACGAACATGCAAATTATGGTCGTCAAGCCCTGGGGCGATCAGGTGGGAATGGAATCGGAACAAGGGGGCAGTGTTGCGGCCATGTTAAATGTGCCTGCTCACTTGCGCTTGTTGTATGTAGGGAATTCCAGCCGGTATAAGAATTTGGAGTGCCTCTTGAGCGCACTCCCGGAGATCCGCCGGCGTGCACCCGGAGCAACTCTGTTTCTTACCTGCCCGGCGGACCACCCTTTATGCAAGAGCACGGGAGCGATCGGATTGGGCTACCTCGGCGGGAGCGCTCTCAAGTCCGCTTACCAACTTGCGACCATACTTGTAACACCGTCACTAGTCGAATCTGGGAACTTGATACTCACTGAGGCCATGGCGATGGGCACGCCTATTGTCGCTGCCAACCGCGCCTACGCGCGCGACTTATGCGGGGATGCGGCCGTTTACTTCAATCCTGACCGGCCTACAGAGTTGGCGACCGCCATCAGCGACCTCCTGGAAGATGACGAGAAGCGCCGCGATCTCGTTCGGCGAGGTCTTGAAGCGGTCTCCGTGGGGCGAAGTGAAAGGCCTTACGACCACATGATTGGGCGCCTTGTCGCTTTGTGGCGCAGCCCCTACGGGCACGCGAATAGCGTTCTTCAATCTCAATGAAACAGATCATCCAAGAGGTACGTTCAGGAAGAACCACGGTCAAGGAGATTCCTGATCCGATGGTACTGCCGGGTCAAATGATCATGGCAACAATGGCGTCCGTCATTTCAGCGGGTACCGAGCGCTATGTTGTTGACCTGGCGCGCAAAAGCCTAATGGGCAAGGCTCTGCAGAGACCGCAGGATGTCAAACGTGTGCTCCAGAAACTGAGGCAAGACGGAATTCGCACCACCCTCACTCAACTGGTTGCCAAGCTGGATGAACCTATGCCTCTCGGTTATTCCGCCGCGGGGGTAATCATCGAGTGTGGCGCGGGAGTGCAGGAGTTCAAACCGGGAGACCGCATCGCCGCCGCCGCCCCTCACTCCGCAGTGTCGGTGGTAGGGCGCAACCTCTGCGCGATCATTCCCGACAACGTCAGTTTCGAGCAGGCCGCCTACACTTCGATTGCCTCGATTGCTCTCCAAGGCCTGCGCCTGACCGAGGTCGGTCTTGGCGATTCCGTCGTAGTAATCGGTCTCGGTCTCATCGGTCAGATCTGTGTCTGTTTGCTAAAAGCACAGGGATGCCGGGTATTTGGCACCGACCTGGATCCCGCAAAACTAGAGTCGGCCCGGAAGCTTGGCGCCGACGCTGTAGCTACTGGTTCACCGCTGCAGGCGGTCAAAGACTTTACCGGTTCTAGAGGAGCCGATGCTGTCGTGATCACCGCCGCCACCGAGAGTAACGAGCCCATTGAGTTTGCGACTGAAGTGTGCCGTTCAAAAGGCCGCGTCGTCCTGGTGGGAGTGGTTGGTCTGAATTTGCCGCGGCCGCCGTTTTTTAGGAAGGAACTCGAGTTTACAGTTTCCTGCTCCCTTGGCCCAGGTCGTGGAGACCCCGCCTATGAAGAAAAAGGCATCGATTACCCGGCAGGCCACGTGCGTTGGACAGCTCAACGCAACATGCAGACCGTGTTGCATCTGATGAGCGAGGGTAAGCTCCCGGTCGAAAAGCTTACATCCCACCGTCTTCCCGTTGAACGAGCCCCTGAGGCATATGACTTGATCACTGGCCGGCGCGACCCGTTCCTTGGGATTGTTTTGGAATATTCTTGCGTCGGGAACATTCGCAGGCGCATCGATCTACGATCCGCCGCCGCTCCAACGAAGAGCCTGGGCGTAAGCCAAATTGGAGCGGGCAATTTTGCCCGCCTGGTGATGCTGCCGGCACTCTCCAAGCTGAACGGCATCGAATGGCGCGGCATCTGCACTGCCAAGGGCGTCAACGCCGCACACACCGGCCAGCACCATAAATTCATGTTCGCCACAACCGATCACGCGGAAATATGGAACGATATGGAGACCGCCGCAGTCTTCATTGCTACTCGACACGATCTGCATGCGGACCTGGTGATCAAGGCGCTGCGCGCGGGCAAAAATGTATTTGTCGAAAAGCCTCTTTGTATTCGTCTCGAAGAGCTGGAACGGATCAGCGCTTGCATTGACGAGCTGGGCGATCGCTGCCCAATACTGATGGTCGGATTCAATCGAAGATTTGCATCGGCAACCGTGCGCTTAAGAGAGTTCTTCCAAAGTGCGGCTCCGTTGAGCCTTTCGTATCGCTTCGCGCCAGGTCCGATTCCGCTGGATCATTGGACACAAGACATCGAAATCGGCGGCGGCCGGATTGTTGGGGAGGCTTGCCACGCTATCGACACCTGTGTTGCGCTCGCTGGATCTCCACCTGTCAAAGTCTACGCCGAGTCTGCGGCCATTGCGGGGCGGGCTGAGGCTAGCGATGATCGCGTGTTCATCACTTTGCGTCACGAAAATGGGAGTGTTTCTTCGATTTCATATCAGGCAGGTGGCGACCGCATGTTTCCCTCCGAGCGGATTGAAGTTCTGGGAGGAAGTCGATGCGCTGTAGTTGAGGCCTGGGATCAGATACAGATGTGGAGTGAGGGCCGATGCCGGCGGGAGTCGGCGCAAAAAGACAAAGGACATGAAGCGGAATTTAAAGCCTTTGTGAAGGCGTGTCGAGACGGTGGCAGCTGGCCGATCCCCTGGCGGGATCTTTATGGGGTTGCTTGGGCTTCTCTCACAGCCGTGCGCAGTCTGCGCGAAGGAATCCCCTTTCAGGAAGAGCGAGACTAAGCTATGGGCGGGATCGCCGGAATATATCATTACGCGGAACCTGATCGTGCCATCGACCGGGGCTTGCTTGAGCGCATGACTCGCACGCTGGCCCATCGTGGTCCAGACGATGAAGGTTTCTATGTCCGTGGGAATCTGGGCTTCGGTCATCGAAGGCTTTCGATTGTGGACCGTTCCCTCACCGGCGCCCAGCCCATGTCCAGCGAGGACGGATCTTGCAGTATCACCTATGATGGTGAGTTCTATAACCACGCCTCTTTCAGGGAGCAACTACGTGCCCGAGGACATCGCTTCCGGGGCACATCCGACACAGAAATACTTCTTCACCTCATGAAGGAATCCGGCCCAGACGCCCTGTCCGAGGTAGCCGGGATATTTGGATTCGCGTTTTGGGACTCGCGCTCGCGACGCCTCACTCTTGCCCGCGATCCCCTCGGTGTCAAACAGGTCTATTACCACGACGACGGTCGCCGCATTGTCTTCGCGAGCGAAATCAAGGGTCTGCTCCAGTGTCCAGATGTTCGTCGCGAGCCCGACCTTGAGGGCATCAATCAATATCTCTACTTCGATTCCACTCTGTTTGAGCGCACCTTCTTCCGGGATATCCGGCAACTCCGCGCTGGAGAATATCTTGAAGTTGGACCGTATGGCGCGCGCCTGCACTCTTACTGGGCAGTAGATGACTTCACCCGCTTAACCGAGGCTCCGGAGCAAATTGCCCAGGACCTCCGCGATCAACTGGCCGAAGTAGTGAAAGATCAATTGATGGCTGACGTTCCGGTTGGCATATTCTTCAACGGAGGCATCGAATCAAGCGCTCTTGCTGCTTATGCCGTTCGACATGGAAAGTCCCCCTTATGTTTCGGCGTTCAATTCACGGGACAAGGAATCCCTGATGAACGGCCGTACCAGGAAGCCGCCGCACGAGCGCTCGGCTTGGAGTTGCAGCTGATCACCATGGACGGTTCCACTTTCCCGGACGACCTTAGGCGCCTCATGTATCACCAAGACGAGCCGGTCTTCGGCGCTGCCATGTTTCCCAAGTTCTACGTGAGCCAACTCGCCTCTCGCAACGTCAAAGTTTGCCTCGGCGATCACGCTGCCGATGAGATCTTTGGGGGAAATGCCTACTACGCTCAGACCAGGTCCAACAATCGCTCGGCCGAGATCGGAGGTATCTTCCCCCGCCAGTTTGGCAACTCACACAGAACCTACCGCTTGGTAAACAACACTGGAAATCCGGTGAATTGGGAAGAGAGGTTATTCGAGAACATCACCAAAGTCTCCGAAGAATCGTTGGCACAAGTATTTCAATCGCCGGTCTTCTACAGTCGAGAGCGTTGCCGCCAATTGTTTCATGAAACCCTGAACCGATCGCCCGCGAAAGACACAGTAGACAAGATGATGGAATGGACCATCCAGACTTACCTCCCGGGTCTTTTCCACCAGAACGATAGAATGAGCATGGCAGCGGGGTTGGAGTCTCGGGTCCCCTTTGCAGATCCTCGCTTGGTGCAGTTTGCTATCCGTGCTGGATTTGGCTTGAAGTTTCGCGGTGGGGATAACACAGGAATCCTACGCCAAGCGGTGTCGGACGTTCTGCCCCCAAGTGTACAGAGTGGTGGAAAGGTTAGCCTCGATGCTCCGGCCGAACTCTGGATGAAGGGCCAGCACTCCGACTTCCCCCGAGACGTACTGCAATCGAAGCGCGCGGCCGAGCGTGGATTCTGGAATTGTCAGGCTATCGACAACTTGCTTTCGCATAACAAAACCACCGGCTGGTTTGACGTCGTCTGGAAGGTCCTCTCAATTGAAACATGGGCTTCGATTTTCTTAGACGGCTCTTCTGATGGCGCTTCCTTGTCGAACGCTGCCTACGTCCTCCGGAATTCGCCGAATCCTGCAGAACTCCCTGCCGAGCGAGCCTCTTCCCGAATCGGTTTACGCGACGTTTTGCAGGAAGGTAGAGAACTCGGACTTCGTAGGACTCTTGCCCGCGGCGCGTGGGAAATGAAAATCCGTGCGCGATCTGTCAAAGCGAGTCCGCGATCCGCTCCCTCATCCCAGATTGTGCCCGATAAGGCTGACGCCGTCAGAGGACCAAACTTCTCTTGTGTATTTGCCGACCCGTTGTCGGTGGCGAACGCAATGCGACGGTTCATTCCTGCCGAAAGCTTGTGGCGCCTCGCTTACCTAGCTTCCGAAGCGACTCGCGGCCGCATTCTTTGTTTTGGTAAGTGGATGGCCGACTTCGGCAATCCCATAAATTGGCACCGTAATCCTCTCAACGGAAATCGCTGGCGAGCCGACGCCCCATGGGCCCGTGTACTTACTGAAAATACGCAGGTAGGCGACGTCAAACTAGGTTGGGAAGTAGGTCGTTTCCCACAGGCATACGTGATGGCCCGAAATGCCGCTTTTGTGCCTGAATCTGCGTTTGATCTCTCGGCCGCCTTCTTCTCGCAGATACGGAGCTTCCTGGACTGCAACCCAAGTGGGCGAGGAATCCACTGGAACTCCGGACAAGAGATTGCGTTGAGAATGATGGCTTGGCTGTTTGGCCTCCACGTGTTCTCACACACGTGCAGGATTCCCACCGATCTTCAGGCAGATATCAACAAATATATCTCCACCTGCGGAACACATATTGCCCAGCACATCGAATACGCGCGCGACTCCGTCTACAACAACCACCTGTTATCGGAAGCCATCGGCCTCTATGTTGCTGGTCGCGTCCTGCCTGACTCGGAAACTGGTCGTGGTTGGGCCGTCGAGGGAAGGCGTTTACTGGAACAGGAAGCCGATCGTCAGATATATCCCGACGGTGGCTACCTTCAGCAGTCGCACAATTACCATCGCTTCGCGATCCAAATCTATGTGTGGGCGCACGCCTTTGCGAAGGCTCAGGGTGACCCAGTCCCCACTAGTTGGATTCGTGCCCTGGAGCGTTCTCTCGACTTGCTGCTGGCCCACCATAACCCGACCGATGGGCGTCTTCCCAATTACGGTGCTAACGACGGATCTCTCCCGCTTCCAATGTCTACTTGCGACTTCTCCGATTTCCGTCCCACCCTTCAAGCAGTCAGTGTCATGACCCGTCAGGAAAGGGTGTTTCTTCCCGGTCCTTGGGATGAAATGGCCACGTGGTTTTATGGTCTTGACGCGCTGAATCTTCCTTTTCGCAAGTCCAGCCGAACGTCGGTTTCCTTTTCGTATACGGGGTATCACGTTCTGCGTGGACGTCAGCAAGAGAACTTCGGTTCACTCCGATGCGGAAGTGTGTTGGATCGCTTTTCCCAGATTGACATGCTGCACTTGGACCTCTGGTGGCGCGGTCACAACGTTCTTGTCGATCCGGGCAGCTACCTCTATAACGGACCTGAGAAATGGCACAACCACTTCGTCCGAACCGGGAGCCACAATACCGTTCAGGTGGACGACCGGGACCAGATGATTCATTTCCGGAAATTCAAGTGCCTGTATTGGACGAACGCGAACCTACTGCGCTTCGTGGACGACGCTGATTGGACTCTCTGCGTGGGCGAGCACTATGGCTACCAACGGCATCCAGGCCGCTGCGTTCACAAACGATCCGTACTTTTCCTTAAGGACGACTTCTGGGTTGTGGTGGATCGTATTGAAGGTTCCGGCACCCATCGCATCCGCCTCCATTGGCTCGGCGGTGATTTTCCTTTTCGTTCCGGCCTTGACGGGCAGACCTCACTCCAACTGGAAACTCCAGATGGCCCTTTCTATCTCGCCGTCTTCAACGCTGTCGGGCGACCGCTCTCGGGCGAGATTATAGCAGGCCAAGACGATCCTCCCCGCGGATGGCTTTCCAGATACTATGGGGAAAAAGTTCCTGTTCCTTCCCTATCGATTGAGATGTCCGGACGGCTCCCACTAACGATGGTTTCCCTGCTGGGTCCCTATGTTCCTTCTGTTACCGTTTCAGATTCCTTATGGTCCGTGATGTCCGGCGAGCGGATGTTCGAATTTGAACTCGCGGCAGGCGAGATCGAGCTTGGCTCCATCAAACTAATCTCTGCACCCGTCGCATGAAGATTTTGATCATCCATCAGTACTACCTAATGCCAGGTCAGGCTGGAGGCTCTCGCTTCAATGAAATGGCGAGGTTGTGGGCCGAGCAGGGCCACGGAGTTACCGTCATCGCCGGAACGGTAGATCACACATCTGGTCTGGCACCCGAGCGCTACCGCGGGCGATGGCTACTCAAAGAGCAGGACGGACCGGTAACAGTTTGGCGCTGTCATGTTCCTGAATCGTACGGACGAAGCTACCGTGGCCGCATGTGGGCTTTTTTTGCCTTCATCCTCTCCGCTGCGAGTGCCGTTCTCCGTGCCGAAAGACCGGATATTATCGTGGTCACATCTCCCCCTTTGATCGTTGCTGTGCCGGGTTTGCTGGCGGCGCGTCTACGCGGGAGAAAGATACCTTGGATCTTCGAGGTGCGCGACCTCTGGCCCGAAAGCGCCATTACGACCAGGGTCCTGTCGCGACGATCTCCGTTATGCTACCTCCTGTACGCATTGGAGCGATGGGCGTACCGGTTTGCGGATCGTATCAACGTGCTGACACCCGCCTTTCGGGAAGATATTCTGAATCGCGGCCTTGCTGCAGTCGATAAAATTGCGTTGATCCCGAACGGAGCGGACTTGGACAATTTCCGACCAGGTCCGCTGGATAACGAACTGAGATGTCAGTTGGGGTGGGGCAACCGATTTGTCGTCTTGTATGCGGGCGCTCATGGGCGAGCTAATGCGGTGGGACAGTTGGTAAGTGCGGCCGAATGCCTGCGCGACCGCCCCGATATCCTGATTGCCTGCGTGGGCGATGGGCCTGAACGTAAATCGCTCGAAGAGCTTGCCCGCGACCGCCGGCTCGAAAACATTGTTTTCCTCGGCCCGCAACCGAAGGACCGAATGCCGCTTTTCGTGAATGGGGCTAACGCGGGTGCGGCTGTTCTGCAGAACAATCCAACATTCCGAACCGTCTATCCCAATAAAGTGTTTGATTACATGGCGTGCGGTCGGCCGACGGTCCTCGCGATTGATGGCATTGCCCGCCGGTTGGTTTGTGAAGAAGCTCGGGCAGGTGTCTTCGCCGAACCCGAGAATGGTGCTGCGATCGCAACTGCGATTCGATATCTCGCCGACAATCCTGTTCTGTGTGAGGCGATGGGAGCACGCGGATACGAATGGGTCATGGCAAACGCCAGCCGTCGAGCACTCGCCGTGCGTTATCTCGAGCTCATGGCCGAACTCGTTTCAGCTTAATTGAATTTTCCTCTGCCAACACAGGATCGGGTAGTGGACGATGATATTGCTCGTACCTAACGGAAGTTCACCAATGTTATTGATTGTATTCATCGCAAATTGCCGCCGATGAACGGATGGAACGGCGATGCCGCAGAGAGAAATATTGCAATTCCCTAGATTAATTGGATTGGTGGTTCGCTTGCCTAAACCTAATACAATTGCAAAACGCTCGTTCGATCTGCTGTTTGCCGCCCTCGCCTTAATCATGCTGTCGCCCTTGTTGCTACTTATCGCGGCTCTAGTCTGCCTTCGCTTCGGCTTTCCTGTTTTTTTCCATCAAAGGCGTACAGGATTGCATGGGCGTTCATTCCAGATATGGAAGTTCCGAACGATGGTGAATGCCGAGTATCCAAACGGGGAGATCCTACCTGATGAGTTGAGACTCACAAGATTTGGGGAATTCCTGCGCCGATTCAGCCTGGACGAGTTGCCACAACTTTTGAATGTCCTCCAGGGCAACATGAGCTTGGTAGGGCCACGACCGCTCTTGCCCGAGTATTTGCCCCGGTACAACGATTTCCAAAAACGAAGGCACGAAGTCAAGCCGGGCATCACGGGGTGGGCGCAAGTTAATGGACGGAACAATTTGACCTGGGATCAGAAATTCAAACTGGATGTTTGGTACGTGGATCACGGGAGTATCTGGCTGGACATCAAAATTCTTTGGAAGACGGCGTTTACAATTATTCAAAGCGAAGGAATAAGTCAGGTAGGCCGGGCGACGATGACCGAATTTACGGGCAACTCTAATTCGGCTGAACCTTATGAGGAAATCGACCATTTCGAGTGCGGCAAACCGACCTGAGTCTTGTTGGACAACGATCGCATTTATCCGAACATGCGCCTGGTTATAGCGATTTCAAAGGTCATACTGACTCGGTCGGCATGATCGGCCTCTGGGAAGTCAAAACAGAAATCCTGGATCAGATCGTTCGAACTCAGCCACCAATCACAAGGAAAGCCAGCCCTACTAGGAGAAACACTTGCAGCCATTGGTCATTCTTGGCTCAGGCGGGTATGCGCAGGAAGTGCTTTGGGTCGTCGATGAATTGAATGCCATCCATTCATCGTGGGACTTCCTGGGATTCCTGGACACGACCGTACCAACGAAAAAGGGCCAAACGCATTACGACCGGCCGATTCTGGGCGGATGGGAGGCGCTCGAGCAGTTGCCCCATCCCCTCCACTTTGCGTGCGGCATTGGCTCTCCCAAAGCGCGCCGCAAAGAATGCAATGAAGCCGAACGGCGCGGTTTGCGCCCGGCAACGCTGGTGTATCCCAACGTTGTTCGCGCGCGGCATGTGGAGATTGGCGACGGTACAGTGATCGGCCCCGGAGCGATCTTGGCTCCCTACGCGCGAATTGGTCGCCACTGTGCGGTCAACGTGCACGCCACTGTGGGCCACGACTCGCGATTGGGAGATTTTTGCGTGCTCTGCCCGGGCGCCCAGGTTCTGGGGTGCGTTGTTCTCGGCGAAGGAGCCTTTATCGGAACCAACGCCACCGTTTTTCAGGGACGGTGCGTTGGAGCGGGCGCGACACTTGGCGCCAACTCATTTCTCGTCACCAATCTTGGCCCAGGGCGAAGCGCGATCGGAGTGCCCGCCTCGCCATTTTCGGATTCGAAAGGAGCCGGCTTTTGTACCGAGCAGGATGCACGCCGGACGGTAGAAGTGAAGGAGGACCAATGACCAAAACGGACTTCATGAAAGAATTCGAAGAAATGCTCGGCCAACCCGCGGGATCACTCACGGCTGAAACGGAGATGCTCTCGCTCGAGCACTGGGATTCGGTCGACTATCTCTCGGCCATGGTGCTGATTGACGAAAAACTTTCGGTGCATGTCCAGCCGGAGCTGTTTTCCCGTGCGCAAACTTTCGGCGAAATTCTCGCCGCGATCGACGCAGGGCTCGAGAAATGAACACTGCGCTATCCACCAGCATCCTGGCAACCGACTACGAGCTGCCCGATGAGGTGCTCACGTTCGAGCAGCTCAGCGAACGCTTTGGCGCCGAGGCGGCCCAAAAGGTGTTCGCCGGATCGGGAATTCGCAGCCGGCGCGTGGCGCCGCCTAACATTTGCGGCTCGGACTTGGCGTACGCGGCCGCCGATCGATTGCTCCAGCGCTGCGAGTTGGACCGTTCGACGATTGACCTGCTCATTTTTTGCACGCAGTCGGCGGACTATCTCTTGCCTACGACGGCCTGCGTGCTGCACGAACGGTTGCATTTGGCAAAGCGTTGCGCTGCGTTCGACATCAATCTCGGGTGCAGTCAGTACGTCTACGCGCTTTCGGTCGCCCACGGCATGATCGCTTCTGGCTCCGCTTCGCGTGCGCTAGTGCTCACCGGCGACACCATGACCCGAACGGTCCATCCGATGGATCGCTCGCTCGTGCCGCTGATGGGCGATGGCGGCTCCGCTTCGTTAATAGGCCAAGTTGCGGAGGCTGAGGGCTTCCTCGGCTTTGAGCTTGGCACCGATGGCACTGGACATCGCTACTTAATGATTCCCGCAGGGGGATTCCGCCAGCCCGTTTCGGCTGAGACCCGCGTCGAAGTCGCCGACAACGAAGGAAATATCCGCACCGCCGAAAATCTTCACATGAACGGGGCGGCTGTCTTTCATTTCGCAATCTCAGTTGTGCCGCAGACGATCGAACGGCTTCTCGCCCGGCTCTCACTACGCATGGAGGAGGTTGATCTGTTTCTGTTCCACCAAGCGAACCGCTTCATGCTCGACTATTTGTTCCGCAAGTTAAAAATCCCATCGGAAAAAACGCACGTGTACCTTGAGGAGATTGGCAACACCAGTGGCTCGACGATTCCTATCGCACTCACACACGCCTGGCGCGCAGGAAAAATTCGGCCTGGAATGCTGGTACTGGTGATCGGATTCGGAGTAGGACTTTCCTGGGCGGCAACGGCAATTCGCTGGCCATTGAAGAATGCGTTCGAGCCAGAAGAAGAATTTGCGCAAGCCAAGACGGCAAACCATGCCCCGATTTGACGGCAAAACCATTTTAGTGACCGGGGCATCCTCGGGAATCGGGCGCGGCTGCGCCGAAAGGCTGGCAGAGGAAGGCGCACGACTAGCCCTGGTCGGACGAAATGAGACCGCATTGAATTCCATTAATTGCGGCGGCCCACACTGCGCTCTCCTCGGCGACCTGACCGACGAAGCAGCTGTAAAACTGCTTGTCGCCCAGATTAAGAGCAAGTTGGGAGTGCTCGCGGGATGCGTGCTGGCGGCCGGCGTTCACGCATTTCATCCGCTCCGGATGGAATCGTTCGCAGACCTCTCGCGGCCTTGGCAAACCAACGTCCAGGGCAGCCTCGGGTTTCTGGCACAAGCCCTCCGTGCAGGGTTGCTCTCCCGCGAGGCATCCGTCGTCCTCTTTTCTTCCGCCGCAGCGGAGACTGCTGCACCTGGAGCGGTGGCGTACGCAGCATCGAAAGGAGCCGTCGAAGCGGCAACACGCACGCTGGCTATCGAGTTGGCCGGGCAATGCATACGCGTCAACGCAGTTGCACCCGGTGTAGTGCACACGCCAATGACCGACGGGTGGCTAGGCAAACTTACTTCCGATCAGGCGGCGCGACTCGAAGCTCGGCATCCGATGGGTTTTGGAAAGCCCTCGGATGTCGCGGGGCCTGTGGCGTTCTTGCTTTCTGACGACGCGCGTTGGGTGAATGGAGCAGTGTTGCCGGTGGATGGAGGCTATTCGATTGCGTGAGCACGGCCGAATGTTCAAACAGCGGCTTGACGAACGCGGGTTGCGTGCGCTCGACGACATCGCCGACGCGCTGGCGTCGTCCGACCGGGCACTGGCGGACAAGGTCGAGAGCGCGCTTGCTGTCGAGAACCTTGCGGCTGCGAAATGGCTGCGCGCTGCACTGTTCGAACAGCTGGGCCTACACGGTGAGGCTGCGCGAGAGTTCGAAGCCATCCCACGGGCCCAATCCGCCGAAGTCGATGCCGCGCGTCTCACGGCGCTGTCCCGTGCGTGCCTTGCCACAGGCGACTGGAAAAAAGCGGCACGGGCGCTGCGTGATTCCACGCGCATGGGAACTTCCTATCGTTTGCTGGCAACGAATGCCCGGCTGCTTATGCGCCTCGAACGAGGATACAAGCCGCTGCTTGCAGAGTGTGCGATACGACGCATGTGTCGCCTCGCCCTGCTTGGTGACGCTACGTTTGACCTGCTTGCCCCCATCTTGCGGGTCACCGCGTTCGCGTCGGGAATTGATCTAGTAGTTCACTGCGGCAGCTACGGCCAACATGCGCAGGAGATTTTGGACCCGGCGTCACCGCTGCAATCTTTCCGCCCGGAAATCGTGCTGCTCGCGACCGGCTGGCGCAGCCTGGGATTGCCTGAAGAGTCTCGCGACTCGGATGCTGCCGTGACTCAAGCAGTTTTAGAATTGCAGGCGCTCTGGCGACAATGCCGCGAACGCTTCGGAGCGTTCGTCATCCAACACAATTTTGAGGTGCAGGAGGCGACGCCCTACGGTCGCCTCTCCGCAATGCTGCCGAACGGCCGTGCACGCCTCTTGCAACGCATCAACCTCGGAATAGCCGAAGCCGCTGCGATCGAACCAGGCGTTGCCGTACTCGACGTGGAGCAAATAGCAGGCGCCTTCGGCAAACGACGCTGGGAGCGTCCCGCTGAATGGCATACCGCACGGCAATATCCTGCCGCTGTGGCGCTGCCGGAACTCGCCCGGCACCAGGTGGCCCTTGTGCGCGCCGTCCTTGGGCTTTCATCCAAAGCGTTGGTGCTTGACCTCGATGGTGTGCTTTGGGGCGGGGTGGTTGGTGAAGACGGGGTTGCCGGGATCCTCCTCGGCGGAAGCGGCCCAGGGGAAGCTTATCGCGAGTTTCAGAGATATGTTAAGACGCTGGGCGAACGCGGCGTATTGCTGGCCGTTTGTTCCAAAAATAACGAAGGCGATGCGCGCGCCCCATTTCTATCGCACCCAGAGCGTGTGCTGAGGCTCGACGATTTCGCGGCGTTTGTCGCAAATTGGGAACAGAAAGATGAAAATCTACGCCGCATCGCTACCGATCTCCATATCGGCCTCGATAGCCTCGTGTTCCTGGACGACAATCCCATCGAACGAGACTGGATTCGCCGTCGGATGCCCGAAGTTGAAGTGCCCGAGTTGCCCACGGAACCTGCTGAATTCCTTCATGCTCTCGATCGCGGACGTTATTTCGAGGCCTTAGCGCTCACCGCAGAAGACCGCGGACGCTCCGGGAGCGTACGCACAAACGCCGCGCGTGACACGCTTCGAGAGACGAGCGGCACCCTGGAGGAATATCTCTGCGGCCTGGAGATGGAAATAGATCTGCGGCCCTTCGAAGAAGCGGACCTTCCGCGCATTGTGCAACTCATCCAGAAGACCAACCAGTTCAATCTCACCGCCCGGCGCCACACCGTAGCCGAAGTGCACCGCTTGGCCGACACTGCCGGCACCTACACGCAGGCGTTGCGGCTGCGCGACCGTTTTGGCGATAGCGGGTTGGTCGGCGTGCTCATCGCCGTGCGCTTAGGGGATGCTCTTTTGGTGGATACGTGGCTACTTAGCTGCCGCGTGTTGGGGCGGCGTGTCCCCGAGGCGAACTTCGCGGCGCTCTGCCAGTATGCCGCCGCAACAGGATGCCACTTGCTCTTGGGCGAGTATCACCCCACGCCCAGAAACGCGCTCGTGGCGGAGTTCTTTGGACAGATAGGATTTGCATGCATCGAAACATCACCTACGGGCGTGCGACGCTATCGCCGGGAAGTTCCCGATGCGGCCGTGTTTCCAGAATGCTTCGCAGTCCAAGATAGGACGCAACTGGCACCCGCTTCGCGCGTGGAATTGCGGTAATGGATTTTCTGATCCCCGCAAATCAATTTCTCATAAATCCATCCTTAACGTAAGGAGTTGCGACCATGAAATTGCGGATTCGGCGCGTATTTCGCGAACAATTTGATGACGATCATCTCGAAATTTGGGACGAAATGTCGCCCCGCGACCTTCCCGCATGGGACAGCCTGATGCAGGTCAAACTGTTAATCGCACTGGAAGAGGAGTTTGGCGTGCAATTCACCACCGCCGAGGCGGCCGAATTGCGCTCGGTCGGCGACTTCCTTTGCGCACTGGCGGCCAAGCCCACACTCGTCTGAGTAACCGGGGACTCGTTTCATGCCAGCTTCACATGAATTAAGAGGACGGACTTTTCTTTCAGTGCCCCATATGTGTGGCCGGGAGGAAATCTACGTAAGGAGTGCCTTCCAGTCAAACTGGCTGTCCACGGTTGGTCCAAACATCACGGCTTTTGAAGAGGAATTCAAGGACCGGTTCGGGCTTCCGGGGGTTGCGCTCAGTTCTGGAACTGCCGCCATTCACCTGGGATTGAAGCTCCTCGGCGTCCATGATGGGGACGAAGTCTTTTGCCCTACGCTGACCTTCGTGGCTACGGCCAACCCGGTCCGGTACCTGGGAGCAAAGCCGGTATTTCTCGACAGTGATCGAGATTCTTGGAACATGAATCCTCAAATTCTTGAGGAGGCCCTGCGAGAGCGTGCACAACGCAATAGATTGCCAAGGGCCGTCATAGTGGTCCACCTCTTCGGGCAGTGTGCGGATATGGACACCGTAATTGAAACCTGCCGGTGTTACGACGTGCCTGTCTTAGAAGACGCGGCAGAGGCGTTGGGGGCCACCTACAAGGGAATCCCCGCAGGGACATTGGGAGATGTAGGAGCCTTTTCGTTTAATGGAAACAAGATCATTACGACGACGGGGGGCGGGATGCTGGTTGCTCAAAAACAGGGATGGGTAGACAAAGCCCGTTTCTGGGCCACACAGGCTCGCGATCCCGGCATCGCATTCGAACACTCGGAAATTGGCCACAACTACCGCATGAGCAACGTGCTCGCGGGCATTGGGCGAGGCCAACTGGAGGTCCTCAATTTGCGTGTCGCCCAGCGCCGCTCGATCGCCTTCCGTTACCGGGAGGCATTTGCTGACCTTCCAGGCATTTCGCTAATGCCTCAGGCCCCGTATGGGCTTCACACGAACTGGCTGAGTTGCTTTTTGATTGAGGAGTCACGATTTGGCTGCACTCGAGACCAGCTGATCCACGCGCTTGATGCAGCGAACATTGAGTCCCGACCGGTATGGAAACCGATGCACCTCCAGCCCCTCTATGCCCATTGCCAACGCTATGGTGGCGAGGTGGCCGAAGACCTGTTCCTCCGAGGAATCTGCCTGCCAAGTTCGAGCAGCCTTTCTGAATCCGAGCAGCTTTACGTGGTCAACGAAGTGAGGAGAGCAGTGCGAGCTCCGGAACTTTTGCTGCAGAAGGGCGAAGACCATTCGAAATGTAGCCCTTTGCCAGTAGTAAATCAGCTGTGAACAACATCAAAAAATACGGCACTGAAATGCAGGCCTCCAAAGTAACTCGCGAACCGTGCGGGCGGTGTGGCACTGCGATTGAGGAAAACGCTTTCTGTCCAGCGTGCCGGGATTTTTTCCGCGGGCTGAGCCGTCAGAAGGCAGAATCCACCAATGTGGCGCGTGGGATGCAGAAACATTATTCCGGAGTTGGGAATAAGTGAGCAGGCCACAGAGCAAACCCAAAGAGGGCAATCAGTGAGTCCAAGGCACATAGTTGAAAGAGTTGAGATGATCGGCGGTCAACCGCTCATTTGGGCTGTGCAGATAAGCATCTTCGCCGTCTCGGTCATCACTTCCTTCCTCCTCCGTTTCGACCTGGAACTTCCACCGAAAGAAACAGCGCACTTGGTCTACGGTCTGTCCATCTGGGTCGTGGTGAAGATCATCGCTTTTCGTATCGCACGTTTGGACCGCGGTTGGTGGAGGTTCCTGTCCTTGAATGATCTACCGCGCCTCGCCATCGGGAACTTGCTGGGCTCCTTGATTGGGACTCGTGTAATTCTGTGGCTCGCTCCAAGCGGTTTCCCCAGGTCCGTCTTCGTTCTTGATCTGTTGATCTGCTCGCTGCTGACCGTTGGAGTCCGTCTCGTAGCGAAAATTTTCTTTGAAGCGCCGAAGTTCCGCACTTCAGCCAATAAGAAGCGCACCCTGGTCTATGGTGCAGGCTCTGCGGGGGTATCCCTGTTGGCAGAAGTTAGGCACAACGCGGGCCTGCCTTACCGCGTAATCGGATTCATTGATGACGACCCCAAGTTATTGGGACTCGTCATCCATGGGGCAAAGGTTTTGGGCAACGGAGAGAAACTGACAGCTGTTGTCGCAAAACACAAAGTGGACATGGTCCTCATTGCCATCCCATCTTCCTCGGGTCAGCAGATGACACAAATCCTGCGTCGCTGCCATGAAGGCGGCGTGTCATATAAGACAGTCCCCGGACTAGGGGAGATAATCGAAGGGAATGGCCTAGCGAAACAGGTTCGGGACGTGGCGGTGGAAGACTTGCTGGGGCGTACCCCGGCACAGCTTGACGAGAAGGAGATTGCTGGAAGGCTGGCCGACAAGGTCATCGTGGTAACGGGGGCCGGTGGCTCTATCGGTTCAGAGCTATGTCGACAGATCGCGCGCTTCCGCCCAGAGGCGATTGTTGGTTACGAGATCGCTGAGAATGCGCTATTCCATCTGGACCAGGAGATGAGGCTGCATTTTCCGAAAGTGCGATTCTGCCCCGAGATCGGAAGTGTCCAGAATCCCAAGCGGCTGGCCGAAGTGCTGGGTCAATATAACCCATCGATCCTGTACCATGCCGCCGCCTATAAGCACGTGCCGATGATGGAAGCGCATATATTTGAGGCGCTGGAGAACAATGTTTTCGGCACTTATACGACGGCCCTTGCGGCCCGAGAGCATGGAATTGAAGATTTCGTGATGATTTCGACGGACAAAGCGGTACGCCCCACAAGCATCATGGGCGCGACTAAGAGGTTGGCAGAACTTGCGGTAAATTCGTTGCAAAATGGCGGAACCCGGTTCGTTTCCGTGCGCTTCGGCAACGTCTTGGGAAGTAACGGGAGTGTGATCCCGCTATTTAAGAAGCAAATTGCGGCCGGTGGTCCAGTGACAGTTACGCATCCGGAAATGCAACGGTACTTCATGACGATCCCGGAGGCTTCCCAACTTGTATTACAGGCTTCGACCATGGGGCAAGGTGGAGAAATCTTCGTATTGGATATGGGCGAACCGGTAAAGATTGTGGATTTGGCCAGGAATCTAATTCTGCTCTCCGGCCTGCGGCCCGATGAGGATATCCGGATTGAGTTCACGGGAATTCGTCCGGGAGAGAAGCTTTACGAAGAGTTGCGCACATTCGATGAATCATCAATCCCAACCCGCCATGAGAAGATCAAAATGTTCACGGGCTCTTCCCTCGCCTACGATGAGATGAAACTGCCGATTGAGATTCTGCAGCAGATTTGCGCGGCGCGCGACGTAGCGCAACTCATCTTGCGACTGAAGGGAATGGTTCCGGAATACAATCCAAGTTCGCATGTCCTGCAGCGCGCTTTAGAAGAGAAGCCCTTGCGATTGGACAAGAAAGCATTAGCGCTAGCTGTGGGAGCACAGTGATTAGGGAAGGCAGCTAGAATCTGTGGGTGGTCCTGCTGCCGATACCAAGCAGTCAGCATTCCAATCGTGGTTGCAAGATTTTGGGCCGAGCGGAGAGGGGTCGGAGAAGTGTGCGAGTAAGCGATTATGTGGAAGCGAGCGAGGCTTGTGTGAGGGCCAGAATAAGCGGTCGAAACCTCTGCCCTGACTGGAACAAACCTGTTCTCGGGGCAAATTCGCTGACCCGAGATCAGGAGAGGCGTACGACCCCGACTCCGAGTTCCAAAGTTGAATGCAACCGGAGAGAGCTGTGAGACGCGATATCGAGGGAGCACTTCACCAGTTCATTGGTGGGCGCGAGGGAAGCAAGCTTCCGGACCCTATAGGAGTGCCCGTTGTCGGACAATCAGAGAGACCCTTAATTCGATGGGACACCTCGTTGTGCGGTACACAAGACCTGATTCAACAAGGCTACGCTCATATCCATCGCTTTGTTGTACTGCCCTCCCGCGAGGCTCCGCGATGGGTGTTGCCTACTAATGATGCCCAACAAATAGCCGAGGCATTTCAAATATATCAGCCGTATACGATGAAAGCGCGAATGCTTAAGCGTTTGCTCATTGGAGCCATCAAGATCGGATGGATTCGAAGGTTACACCCCCGCCTTTTGGTTGCCTCCATAAATCCTCTCCCACTAGAGCGCTTGGTGACCGAGCTCACGGGTGAACGTCGGCCCAGTTTTGCTCTCTCGTTAGGTACAGCGACTCGGTACAGCAAAGTCACTGTTCAGGTGTCGCGCAGTGATGGCGTAAGAATTGCTTACATCAAGTTTCCGCTCACGGAAGGAGCCATCACACATGTGCAACACGAAGCCGAAACGCTCAAGCTCCTGTCGCAATTCCCTGCCCTGCGCCCGCACATTCCGGAATTGCTTCACGCAGGTGAATGGCAAGGCTCTTACATCCTCATCCAGACTTGCGGGCCAAGCGGTAGAGGTCCTTTAGAATTCGGCAGCGCGCACGAGCATTTGTTGAAAACGTTATGGAGTGTCAATCGAACAGAAAGACCGGGGCACGTCCTGGTAGAGGAGGTAGCCGCGCGCTGGCAAGAATTCGCGCTGCGCCTTAATGTCGAGTGGCAACAGCTAGGCCGCAAGGCACTTGATCAGGCGAACTTGGAGTTGGGCGGGATACAGATCCCGTGTGGAATCATGCACGGTGATTTTACACCGCCGAACACTCGAGCTGACAAAGAACGACTGTTCCTCTTTGACTGGGAATATGCCTCTTGGCAAGCGCCCATCTTGTGGGACGTATTCCATTTCCACATCAAAACCGGGAGAGCGCTTGAGAAGATCAGAGAAGCCGGGATTCCCATTGGCCAGTCAGCAGCCATCCGGGCGTCCCTCATGCTGTACCTGCTAAATTCAGTTTGCCAATTGCTCGATGAAGGGGCCCCCGGAATCGAAGCAGCTATAGCCTATCGGAAGCGAATCCTTGTGGACGAACTCTCAAAACTGCCCGCCAAAAACCGAAACTGCACAGTCACAAGGACGTCTTTGCCGTCGACTTGAAAAGCTGTCCCAATTGCAGCGGTGAATCCAAGATGATTGCGGCAAATATCGAAACCGGTGCAATCAAAAAGATCCTGACCCATCTCCTCAGTGGTCGGGTCAAAAGCGGCCAACGGTGGTCAGGTCAAAACCGGCCAACGGATGTGGCCCGGGACATGGTTCTTCTATCCCATCTTCTCTTGATCGGGCAAGTCC
>Ga0210409_10001608_pt1 | contig 28911 bp, 19 predicted proteins | sample IncBWH17MmetaG_FD_161649 | JGI IMG/M metagenome (GOLD analysis project Ga0210409, IMG submission 161649) | Forest soil microbial communities from Barre Woods Harvard Forest LTER site, Petersham, Massachusetts, United States - Inc-BW-H-17-M | ecosystem: Environmental > Terrestrial > Soil >...
AGTGCGCCTCACGTCCAGCAAATGGTTGTGCACTGGATGACGATGGGAAGTCTGGACTCTCCATTCGCCGATACAGCCGATACTCACCGATTCAAAGCCGTCTTCAGACTGAAAGTGATCAATCAACCGGAAACAGACATGACAAGCTCCAGACTTCTCGGTGAACTCGCGGTGCACCGGGAGAGCCTGCTGCGCATCCTCCGGGACAATCCGGAGTCGCTGGCGGCAATCCTCGAAGCGCTTACCAGTGCCTTGACGAACGACCATCCTCCCGTGCCGAAAAACGAGAAGATTGAAGAAGAGAGTGAGGTCTGCGTAGGCTAAGGGGCCTCATTAGATTTTGTACTGGCTGGTCTCGAATCGCAATTGCGGTTGCTGCGTCGCGCATGACGATGCTTTCACAAGCCAGACACCTACGCGCTCAGGACCCCAACGGAGTCGACTCGTTCGTGCCGCCAGAAGCCGACTTTACCAATGCATAGTAAAACCAGTCGGTGCAAAAGCTGCGCACCTTCCGTGGATAATCATTGGCCATGACCTTCAACACCTTGAAGTGGTGTTTTTGAACCTCAGCGATTACTAAATCCGGAATCGAATAGTGGGTCAAGAGCCCGCCGTGTACGGAATCGAGCAGATAGCCTTTGCCCTTCCAGAAAGCCTTTGTCGGGAGTCGAGTAACGATCCGCTGACTGCTACCCCACGTCGCTCTTAATAACGCTCGGGCGCCCGCCGCGGCGTTGAAAAGAGTAAAGATCGCCTTACTCCCAAGACCCTCGTTCCCCCAAGTCGCTTCTGACACACGACGCACGGATTCCCTGTTCCAGTCGCTACGAACAAAGATCGAACGAGGATTATGCGAAGAGAAGACTAAAACGCCATTCGGGTTGAGCACACGTCGACATTCCTCGAGGCAACGGAACCGGGCCTCGTCGGGGACAACATAGTCGATACCGTTGAAGGCAAAGACAACCGCATCAAATGAGCTTGACTCGAGAAGGGAGAGATCAGAGGCGTCCGCCACAAAGAACTTTTGTTCGGGATACTTCTGTTGGCAGTGGCGCACCATCTCGGCGGAGTAATCGATGCCGACATAACGGGAGGCGCGACTCGAGAGATACGGGGTGGTTCGGCCTCCGCCGACCCCGAGGTCCAGGATCGCAGCACCCGGTTTGATGAACTCGTCGAACAAGGATCGCTCGCAGGTCGTCAAATTTTCCAGCGATGCGTAGTGGGCCGCGACATCGTGCCGGCTATAAATCTGAAGGTTGTTCGAATTCATTGGTATCCGAGCAATGACTAGCGATCGAGAAAGCCGACCCGCAAACCGACCCGCCGGAACACCTTGTTAGACAGTAACCGGAGGTGTTTGTCAGCACGCGCATGGGTGTGGAGAGTTGAGTTGTCGGCCCGCAAAGAGAAGTTCCTCGAGCCGAGCAGGATCGGCCGGGTGCCACAGGCGATCCAGTCTTGCCGGATCGCTATGATAGTCGGCAACCAACTCAGGAATGCGATCGAGACTATCCGGTGTTTCAAGCACCTGCGCCACTCCGTAGCGGGCAAACTGCCGCAGGTAACCGAGCCCCATGAAATCCAGCCACCCGCAGAGGAAGAACGGAATTTCCCGAAGAGCACATTCCACGGCCACGCTGGAATCGACCGTGACCCCACACCATGCGCGGATCATGATCGCTTCCGGAGGCACTCCAGAGATGATCTCAAACTCAGAGCCCGCTGGAAGAACAGATGCGACCAAAGCCGTGCGGGCTTGCTTGCTCTCAAATGGGTGTAACTTCACAACCAGCTTTCGACCGCTTCGCTCGGCTGCCGCCAACAGTCGAGGCATGAGTTCCTTGTAGATCTCGTGGGTGCGGCCGCCTTCAATTTCGAAGGGCTGAGAGAAAAAAACCAGCGCATCGCCACCCGGATTTGTTCTCCCACTGCGCGGCGAGGAACCGGGCGCAGCAACTTCGATGTTTTCAGGATCAATCGCGCGTGCGCACTGCAGGTAAGCGCTCTCCATCTCCCCCTTTACGAGGAATGTGTTCGCGTATGGCAACTTGAAAAGAAAGCCGCCGTCCAGCGCACCGTGGCTACAGTACACGGCGTTGAGGCCGCTTCGCTGGGCAAGAATCAATGGAAGACGCGTGTGATAGTTCAAGTCGTCTCCACACAACACTCCCCTTACCGGTTCATGAGTCAGAATTTCCTTCCAAGCTTCGCGAAGGACCAGCCCGGTCTTCAAGTGAGCCGGGAAGTAGTCCAGGAAACCCGCAGTCAGCGCGTGTCGCAATGGCTCTACATCGGGAACCAGATCGCGCAAGAAAGCATCCCAGACTTTGAGAAGTTCGACGATTTCCTCGCGAGTCACGCTTGACGGAGAGGCATAAGCAGCCAGCGGTACGGCGACAACGTTATCGGAAACGCGATCCGGGACCGCGCTGCGTCGCGTCGTGACGAGAAGAAATCGGCGGTGAGGCAACTCTGCGGCATAGGCCAGTGCGGCTCGAGTCACGTTTGAGTAGGCCGATGGCAACAAGATGACGGGGTCCGAAAGCCGAGCGCGCCGATAGCGCGAGACCTGCCGTCGAAGCTGGTGACCAGGATCCCACTTATCGAACATGATCTCTATGATCTGGGCAGGGCGGAGTTTCCGAGTTGCGCCCAGCGCGCGACCAAGTCGCTTGATCGGGCCACGATTCTCGGGTTCGAAATATCGAATCGAGCGGCTTAGAAGCTGGCCCAGGACTCTGGTGAACGGGTGGGTACGGGTTGCTGCGATTTCAACGTTGTCGCCAGAGATCTCCGGCCGCAGTTGGCCGAGCAGATAGAGCGACTGGAAATGCTGGTAGCTCCATACCGCCAAGATCTCCCACCAGTCGAGGCCCATGCGATCGAACAGGCGGCCGCGGCCGTGCTCCAGAACAGCATCTACCCAGCGCAAGCTTTCCGTTTCTCCGGTGAAATGGTAAATGCTCAGCACGCGGGCGCCCGAGCGACGGCTCCAGTCGTCGTAAACGAACTGGCTAGCGAATCCCAGGTCAACGATCAGATCCCACCGGGTCTGGGTCCACGAACCCTTCCAGGGCGAGTCGTCGGGATGGAGTACGAGAATCTTCATCGGAGTCTGAAGCGGACGCAGAAGACAAATGCGCGTATTCGATCAGCGTATAACAAAGACGGCTTCGAACGCTTCAGCGGCCCGGCATCCCACGACACTGCCCCATCTGCGGGCAATCGCCGTCAACGCTTCGGGTGATCGCGGATGGGGAAACTTCCGCACTTCACTTCCGTAGAGCCCCATGCCCTCAATCTTCAGCGGCAAGGTGCTCTCAATGTTCACAAACACATTCGGTTTGAAAACAGGCGTTAGCTGTTGGAACGTCCACTCCGTTGAGGAAGGCACTTCGAACATGTACAGCTCCCGCACGGATTGTCCTTCCATCGGGCGCACGGCCGTCAGTACGGCCCTGTTTACCACCTGATGATCGATGTTCAGATCGCCGGGATGATGCGTGTAAATGACGGTTGGCTGCCAACGCTGAACTAACTCCTCTACCACCTTGATAACTTCGAGCAGCGGCACAGAGTCGAAGCGGTTATCCGGCAGCTCGTGCAGTGAGAGTTCTTTCACACCCATGAGATCGGCGACGCGTCGACTGCACGCTTGCATTCTCCCCAGCAATGCCCGATCCGCTTCCCCGGGGTTCGGGCTTCGCGCTGTAATTCCCTCACCCAAGATCGCGGTGTAGACCACGTGCCCTTCACCCGCCAGCCGCGCCGTAGTACCCCCGCAACCCAGCACTTCATCATCGGGATGAGCAGCAACCACGAGAACATTCATCTCGTAATCGGCTCCTGCTCCTTCAACAGGATCTCCCGGCTCGCTGTGCCCGCATTAAACAGCAGGTCGATCGCCGCCATATTCGGTTCAAACCCACGATAGCCCTGGGTGTACGTTGGATGCTGGTAATCATCATACTGAACGGTAATGTTGTGTCGATAAAACAACTCCTCGCGTAAATAATCTCTGCCAAGCGGACCCGAGAGGTAGGTGGTTGCGCCAAGTTCCCGGGAAAGGTTCAGGATCAGTTCGTCCTTCCTGCCAGGAACATTCATTTGCGAACTGAAGTAAAGCTTGGTGCGGACGCTGAAAGCGCTGAGCAGGTAATTCGTGATCTCATTCGCCAGATTGGCAAGCTTCAGCCAACGACGGTTGTAGAGTTCTCGAAAGAATCCGCTATGTTCGGCGAAAAACGGCGTCTTCGAGTAGTTGAGACGGAGCGTCTCCCAATGGCTTACAGCCCATGATCGCTCATTGGCGATTTCGAGTTCGTGGATGGGAAGATTACCGAACTTTCCGGCGCTTTTCACCGGCACAGTGAGCCAACACCAACCGTCCGCGGTGCGAACCTTGTTGCGATTCGTGAAGCTATTTTTCTCGAATTGAACATGGTCCAGAACGATGTGCGCATCCGAAATGGCGATCCGACGAAAGTAGCCGAGCCAGGGCAGATACGCTGGTTGATGGATAGAGACGATCATTCTCAGGTCCGGTCCACCATTTCCCAATCGAGCGGTGTACCTTTTTCAACATCGCGAGAAGCGCGCCGGCCGAGCACTTCGGACAGATGACGGGGATGCAGCCCATCGGCGGGGCGAATCGAACGGACGTTGCTGGCCGTGAACGTCTCACCTTTTTTCATGTCGGATACGACAAACAAAGAGCGCCGAAAGGGCCGGGTGCGCATTTCGTGAGGCGTGGGGCCGTACTGAACCTTGCCGAGAGACTGTTCAGCGGAGCGTATCGATTCAACCAACACCTTGAATTCCGGAGGTTCAAGGGAAAATGCACTGTCGGGCCCGCCGTCGGCGCGCGAGAGCGTGAGGTGCTTCTCGATGATGGAAGCCCCCAACGCCACCGCGGCTACGGATGTGGCGATTCCCGGCGTGTGATCCGATAGACCAACCGGCAATCCAAAACGCTGCGCCAGATCAGGGATCGATCGCAGATTCATTTCGTCCGCGGGCGCGGGATAGGAACTGGTACAACGCAGCAGTGCAATGTGTTTTGCACCTGCATCTCGCGCTGCGTGGATCGCCTCCTGAATTTCATCGAGCGTTGCCATACCCGTGGAGAGAATTAGAGGCTTACCGGTACGCGCCATTTTCTGAATGAGCGGCAGATCGACGAGCTCTGGAGACGCGATCTTGTGTGCTGGGACATTCATTGTCTCGAGAAAATCCACTGCAGAGGGGTCGAACGCGCTGGAGAACAGATCCAGCCCGAGTTCATTGGCGAGCACCATGAGCTTCGGTTGCCATGCCCAGGGCGTGTAAGCTTCGCCATAGAGGTCGTAAAGGGTACGACCGTCCCACAAGGTTCCGCCGCGAATGCGAAAGCATTCTCGGTCCGATCGGATTGTGATCGTGTCGGGCGTGTAGGTTTGAAGTTTTACAGCATCCACCCCTGCCGCTTTGGCGGCGTGCACAATGCGCAGGGCCTGCTCAAAATCCTGGTTGTGGTTGGCTGAAAGCTCCGCAATGATGTACGCTGGCTGACCGATTCCCACTTTTCGCCGCCCCAACTGCATCGTCTCGGGCATCATGCTTCCTTGGTAGCAGCGAGCCGGGCCGTCATCGCCTGGGCTGAAAGCGGCTTATTGCGGCCGCTCCTGATGATCTCCATCGAACGGTCCCCTTCGTTAAAGATGAGATCGATGGTTGAGGCGAAGGGTAGGAACGGAGGAAACAACTGCATGTATTCCGGATGGGAGTAGTTGTGAAACAGAACCTCGACGTTGATGTCGGAAAAGAACTTGAGTTCGGACAAAAGATACTCCGCCGAGCCAATCGGGGACAGATATTCAGTGGCTCCCAGCTTCTTGCAGATGTTCGCCAGCAGCTGCGTTCTCTTGCCCTCCTGGGCGAGAGATGAGGCGAGGACCACGGCAGTACGGATGCCGAGAAATTCCATGAACCAATGAAGCAATCGGGTATTGAGATCGACCAAACTGGTGTTGTTCTGGGTTTGCTGAAGAAGCGAGCAAAAGATTGAGTACTGGGTGTGAAAGTATGGAGCCCGGCCGTAATTCAATTCTATGGCACGCAGATGTTTAAGCGAGAAGCTCGTGTCGCGGATTTCCACGTCACGAATTTTTTGATCGAGGCGACCCCGGAAGATCACCGGTACCGTGAGCCATTGCAAGCCAGTTGGTGTCTTGATGCGATTTCTCTGCTGCCAGGACTGCTTCTCGAATTGGACAGTGTCGAGAATGACGAAACGATCCACTTGATCGATGAGATCGAAGTATCCGAGCCAAGGCAGATATGTCGGCTGGGTGATGGCTACTCGCATCGATCTCTCAATTCTTGGCCACACCTACGGGAATTTGACGCATTACTTCCACAACCCGCTCTGCGCCCTTTCCGTCAACCATCCGTGAAGCGTTGGTTTGTAGCTCCGAACGCAACTTTTGATCGCCAATCACGGTTTGCACCGATGTAGCGAGACTGTCGCTGGTCAGTGAATTGAACCATCCAACGGTAAAGCCCGCGCCGGCTGAATCGAAGGCTTTCACTGCCTGTTCATGATTCCTGGCGGTCGTGATGAGGACCATGGGCACTTTCATAAGAGCGAGTTCGTAACAAGTTCCGCCTCCGGCCGTAATGGCAAGATCGCTCTTGTTCATCAAATCGGGCATATTGCGCACATTCGACAGTAGGGTTGTTTTGTGCCTGCTCCGCTCGACCGCCGCTTGTAGAGACATTTTGTTTGGATTGCTTGCGCCCACGACCACGGTCAATTCGAGTCGCACATCTTTGATCTCTTGGAGAGCATCCACGACTTGCAACGTGACGTTCTCACCATCACCCCCGCCTAGTGTGATCAATACCCGCTTGGCAGTCTTGGCGACATCCGATTTGTCTCTCCGTGATTGTAAGAATTCACGCCTCAGCAACGCGTATTTTGGGCCAAGCAGGTAATGTGTGTGTAGATCGCGATCGATATAGAGATCATCATTCACGTGCGGATCAGAATTCACCAGGATATCGCATGGAGAACTCTGCCGCGTTTCGCTATCGTCCATCACCAGCAGACGGTGTTTTTCCCTCTTAATTTCTGCGTAGTAGCTTGGGGGAAAATGATACCCATCGAGTACTATCCATGTCCTTTCGAATTTACTGTACATTCCCGCTGTCCACGCTGCATCTTCGGGGCTGCCCGGTTGCGCATGGATCGGGACGACCTCCGCGCCTTCTGAGCGTATTCGTTCTTCAAGCTCGTGCGCGCCTTGTGCCAAAGCGAAAATTACGCGTCCACCACGAGTCTGCCACGCCTGCGCAAGGGCAATACAGCGCATGACATGACCAACACCGATTTCAGCGCTCGCATCTGCTCTAATGAGAAGGGGTTCGCCGGACATTACAATTGTGAACAGTCCTTCGGGTCACAAGGTGAAGATGTAATCGTACCGGAGTTCTGATTCTTCAATCTTGCCCTTTTCGTCAATGTCTTTATGTCGAAAATAGGTTTGCAGTAGGAGACCGGAGTTCTCGGCCATAGCAATCAACTTTTCGGGCTTGGCTATAAAAAGGCCGGCCGAATTCAGAATGATCTGCTCCTTACCGAAAATCGCCTTCGCCCATCGTCGGATCATTCCGAGGAAGGCTCTTATTCCATTGTGTCTGAGTAAATGCCAAAGAAACCCGAGCATCGACGCACCTCGATACATCTCATAGTGTGCATATTCATCAATTTGCGGAATTTCTCCAACCCAAATCGTTGCACCTGGCCGAGCAACACGTGCCATTTCCCGAAAGGCAGCATATACATCCTCATCTGTCGGGAGGTAGAGGAGCATTGCATTGCAGACGACTTTCGACGCACTACAGTCGGGTAATGGAATAGCTTGAGCAGGAGCGGCGATGAATGAAGAGTGTGGAAACGCAGATTGCAATTTTAGCCGCTCGTCTTCGCTGGCGGTCATTCCGATTCCCTTTGCGATTCGTCCGGCGGCCATGTTGAGCAGGCAGCCGTCACCACACCCGATATCTAGAAGTATGTCCTCTGGAACGATCTTGATGGCGTCCAGAATGCGCCGGTTGACGAATTCGGTCAGGTCTTTTCGGTCGCCTCTTGCTGCCATCACATGAGGGTCGGCCGATTGTGCTCTCAACCGATAGGCGTCCAGATAATTGTCGATGCGCACCACCGGCATTGTTCGTCAGCCCTCGGTTATCGCTTTCTGCTGCACGTGCGAATTGAGGTCGGTCAATTCCGGTTCAGATTTCATCAATGCCAAGACCTCACGCCAGCGAAAGTCATCGCGTCCGCTAAAACGGTTATAGATGATTTCGATCAATTCCCAATCCTCCTGGGTATCGAGCGTCCAGCGAAAGTGGCCAAAGGATTCTTCGCAAGTCAGTGACTCGATTTTGAATTGCTCGGGGTGTTCGTACAAGTAAGGCGTCACATGGGTGCGCTGATAAGTCTGTTTGGCCTGCTGCCATGCACACGCCAGGGCATCCGCGGTGAACACCTCCACGTCCAGACCGCGTGGATAGGTGATCGTCAGAGAATTCGTTGCGTAATCGGCCATCTCGTCCAGAAACGCGCGGACGGTAGCGTCGATCAGTTCCGGATCGATGAGCGGGCAGTCGGACGTGATGCGAACAACAGCATCTGCCGCAAACTGCTGCGCAGCATGGTAGTAGCGATCGAGGACATCGCCCTCGTCTCCGCGGAAGCAAGGGACGGCAAGCCGGTCGCACTCGCGCAAGATATCGTCATCGGCGGGAAGAACGGACGTCGCCACCACAATTTCGGCGGCTAATTGAGCCCGGCGCGTGCGATTCACGACGCGGGCCAAAACCGTTTGTCCGCAGAGGTTCTTCAAGACTTTTCCATGGAGTCGTGTGCTGCCCATGCGCGCCTGAATGATGGCGACGATCTTCACCGTTGATCCTCATGGTTGCGGAAGCGACCACATGTGATGATGTGGACATTCACCGTTGCTCAAGTCAATCCACGCTCAGAAATTAACGATTGCTTGTGTAGTGCTCAGTAACCTTGGCAACTGCGGCAATCACGTCCTCCACATCCTGATCGGTCATGCCGTGAAACATCGGTAAGCTGATCAGTTGTTCATATGCCGCTTCGGCGACCGGATACTCTCCGCCCCGGTATCCAAAGCGGTTGCGATAGTACGGGTGCAGATGCACCGGGATGTAGTGCACGTTGACGCCGATGTTCTCAGCGCGAAGTGCGCGGAAGAAGCCGGCCCGATCGGTACTGAGCCTCTTCGCATCGACCCGGATCGGATAAAGATGCCATGCTGGATTCACATCGCCGCGTACACTCGGAACAATAATGCCGGGTAGTTCGCGGAATGCTGTCGTGTATTTCGCGGCGATCTCGCGCCGGCGGGCCAGATTGCTATCAAGACGTTTTAATTGTGACAAGCCAAGAGCGCAGGACACGTCGGTGAGTCGGTAGTTGTAACCGAGCAGGACCATCTCGTAATGCCACTGTCCGGCGGAATGGCGCTGGCGGGCCTCGCTGGAAATGCCATGATTGCGGAAGCGGCGCAAGGATTCTGCAAAGTCCGTGCGATCCGTCGTGACCATCCCACCTTCACCGGTGGCCACATGTTTCACAGGATGGAAGCTGAAAACAGACATGTGCGCAACGCAGCCGGCGCGCCGTTGCCGATACTCGGCGCCCAGTGCATGGCAGGCATCTTCAATCACGGTGAGACCGTGGCGATCGGCTAATTCGAGAACCGGGTCGAGATCGGCCGGGTGACCGGCATAGTCGACAGGCAAAATCGCACGCGTTTTCGCTGTGACTCGCTCGGCAGCGCGTTGCGGGTCAAGATTCAGAGTATCCCGCGAAACATCGGCGAACACAGGTTTCGCTCCCTGGTAGAGGACACAATTCGCCGTAGCTGCGAAAGTCAGGGGCGAGGTAATGGCTTCGTCGCCGCTTTTGAGGCCGGCAGCGTAGGCAGCGCCGTGCAGAGCCGCGGTGCCTGAACTGAACGACACGGCGTATTTAGCCCCAACCCGTGCGGCAATGGCCTCTTCAAATTCATTTACCTTTGGTCCGGTCGTCAGCCAGTCAGAACGCAAGACTTCCACAACCGCCTGAATGTCATCCTCGGCAATCGACTGCCTGCCGTAAGGAAGCAGGGTCGCGCGCACAGGAGTGCCACCATCGATCGCGAGCGTTGCCTGGCTTGTGGAAGTAGCTCTCATAAGATTTACGAAATTCGCTTGTTCCGTACAGTCCGCATCAAGCCGGAACCACGGACTTCGCCGGCTCGTCCGGTCCGATCAATTCCTGCAATTGATCGCCACGGAGCCAATCAGAATTGGTGTCGCTCGCGTAGCGAAAACCATCAGGTAAGGCGCGCGCGTTCACCCAATTCTCGCCGCTCCACCACGGGTGAGCGGGCTGAATCACGTACATGCCTTCGACTTCGACGGTGTTGCGGGCCTCGTCTTCGGAAACCAGCACCTCGTGCAACTTTTCGCCGGGACGAATGCCGATGGTTTCGATTTCGCAGCCGGGAGCGATCGTTTCGGCAAGATCGACCATGCGCATGCTGGGAATCTTGGGCACGAAGATCTCGCCACCATGCATTTCCTCAAGGCAGCGGATCACAAATCTCACACCGCGATCAAGGGTGATCCAAAACCGAGTCATTCGCGGATCGGTGATGGTGATCCTGCCGGTTTTGCGCTGTTCCTGAAAAACCGGGATGACGCTGCCCCGGCTGCCCACTACATTGCCGTAGCGAGCGCAGGCGAAGCGAGTCTCCTTCGTACCGGAATAGGCGTTTGCCTGCACGAACATTTTTTCGGCGCACAGCTTGGTAGCTCCATATAGGTTGATGGGATTGACCGCTTTGTCGGTACTCAAGGCCAGGATGCGACGAACGCCCTGGTTGATTGCCGCATCGATCACGTTGCGGCCGCCCATGATGTTCGTCTGGATCGCTTCGAACGGGTTGTATTCGCAGGCTGGAACCTGCTTCAGCGCGGCGGCGTGTACGACCACAGTGACTCCGGCCAAGGCGCGCTCCAGACGGGCCGGGTCGCGAACATCCCCGATGAAGTAGCGCAGGCTGGGGTGGTCGAAGCCAGACGCTCGCATGTCATGCTGCTTCAATTCATCCCGGCTGAAAATCAGAAGTTTCTTAGGCCGGAATTCGTGCAGCATGATTTCGACAAACTTCTTCCCAAACGAGCCCGTTCCACCCGTGACCAGAACCACCTGCTCCGACCAGTTCATCAAATACGCCTCACCAAAATTCGATCCAGACGAGGGGCGAACCTACGAGGTCCTCTGCTGGCGGCACCCTCCATAGCAAAACATCGCAGACAGCAAGTATATCGGAGACGAGCCACTGAGGGGCTTTGGCTTTGCTGCCTGATGTAGGCACATGCCCATCTCTTTGATGCAGCCGGCCTTCTGCTGTCGTAACAGTTCGCCGCCAGTCGCGTTATAAAGGGCCTGCGCGGCCCGAACTGCCGAGCTACTTTCCGGTGGTTATCTTTGCGACGTAAACGCCGAACGGCTCCATCGATACGTCGTTGAGAGTGGCCGGCGCCGACTTGAGAGTTGTCAGCAGAACGGAGGGCTGCGCTCCGCCAAAACCCTTACTCGCCAGGTCGAAGCTCACCTTATGCTCCGTATCTGACATGTTCAGCACAACCAAAACCGCTTCGTTCTTATAGCGACGCAGGTACGAGAGTACGTTGTCGTCGTCCTCGTTCAAAGGAACATACTCGCCTTCGAGCAGCGCCGGGTCGGTGTGTCGCAAGGAAAGGAGCCGCTTGTAGAAATTCAAAATGGAAGCTGGATCTTTTGCCTGAGTGGCGACGTTGTGCGATTTGTAGGTGTCGGGGACGGGCAACCAAGGCTTCGCCGTGCTGAATCCCGCGTTCGCGGAGTCGTCCCATTGCATGGGTGTGCGCTCGCCGTCTCTTCCCTTCTCTTCGGGCCAGCCCGTTCTGCCGATCGGGTCCTTGACGTCCTCTTTCGTCTTCGGACCGTTGTTTTCCATACCGATCTCTTCGCCGTAATACATAATCGGCGTACCGCGCAGCGTCAGGTAAAGCCCGGCCATGAGCTTTGCGATCGCTTCGTTGTTCTTCCCGTCACCGTAACGGTTGTAGGCGCGAACGATGTCGTGATTGCTGAACAGATACACAGGCCAGCCTCCCGAGGAATCGACGCCTGCAATCTGGTGGCGAAACTCCGCCGGTGACAGGCGGTTTACTGACGTAAACAGGAAATCCATCGGCATCTGCAGCTCTTTGCGGTGACCACCATAGTACTGTTTGAGTTCGTCGATGTTCTTGATCCAGGTCTCGCCGATGAGCACGGCATCGTGCTCGTCTGCGACCTTGCGAAGATTCATGAGCGCCTCGTGCATCTCGGGAAGCTTCTTGTTGTTCTGGTCCGACATATTCGGATCGCCGAATTTGTTCTTGCCGGGCAGGATCGGGTTATCGCGCAGGTCAGGATCTTCGAACATCGTGTCCACGGCATCGAGTCGGAAGCCGGCCACTCCGCGCTGATACCACCAGCGCGTGACATCGAACATCGCCTTCTCAACGGCCGGGTTACGCCAGTTCAAATCAGGCTGTTCGGCGTAGAAGTAATGGTAGTAGTACTGGCCGGTTTTGGGATCGAACTTCCAGGCCGAACCGCCGAATGTTGACTGCCAATTGTTGGGTGGGCGATCCGGCCCTTGCCCATCGCGCCAGATGTACCAATTGCGGTACGGGGAAGTCTTCGACGATTTCGATTCGACAAACCACTTGTGCTGATCGGACGTGTGGTTGATGACGAAATCCATGATGATTCGAATGTTGTGTTTCTTGGCGTCCGCAGCGAGGCGATCAAAGTCAGCGAGCGTGCCGTACATGGGATCGATGTTCTCGTAATCCGATACGTCGTATCCGAAATCGACCTGCGGTGAGGGATAGCAGGGAGTAATCCAGATCGCGTCGACGCCAAGATCTTTCAGATAGCCGAGTTTGGAGCGGATGCCGTTGAGATCGCCGACTCCGTCGTTATTGCTGTCCGCGAAGCTACGAGGATAGATCTCGTAAAACACTGCATGCTGCCACCACTGATGGCCTTCGGCGTCCTGTTTCTGAGCCTCAGCATTTGGCAGCAGGAACGGCACGCTAACGGATAGCAGCAGAAACAGAGTGAGTTTGTTGCGCATGATTGCTTACCTCCAAAGTCGGTATAGCTTCAGCGTGTTCCGGCGTGGGCTTAGCGGAGAAATGAAGAATGACTTTTTGTCGCGCATAGGTGTTTGAATCGCCGCCCAAGTGAATTCGCAGTGTGGCGGTGTTCGGGCCGGTTTTCACCAGGTCCGCGCCTTCAACACGGTTCAGCAACCCCGAACTCCAAGCCCCGATTTCGTAGGTAGAACCCGCGATGCCTGCAATTTCCAGATCCAATCGATCGTGAGCCGCAGACCAGGATTCGTTCAGAACGCGTAATCCGTGGCTGCTGCCGCCCAGCGCTGGAAGCGTTGAATTCCAACTGAGTCCGAAATCGTTCCGGACCATGAGCGTGAGTCGCGCCTGGCCACGCGGAACAGAGTAGTGCGCCACCAAGTGCTGATCATCCGCGGATTTCAACATCCGGTAAGGCACGAGATGTGAGTTCAATTCAGCGCCCGTAACTTCTGCCAGTGGGCTAATAGCCGGTGAAAATTCCAGGGTACAGTCAGCGGCGCTGGTTCGATCCGTTTCGAGATTGATCTCAGAGTCGTTTCTCCGGTAACGGATGTCCATCGTGCATGCACCAGCGTGAACGTTCCTGATCGCAAAAGAATTCCATTGCGCCGGGACGTGGGGCGACAACGTGACTGTGGCCGATGCTGCATCCACTGAGAGACCGAATAATCCGCGCAAGATCGGGCTGATCACCATTGCCGCCGACCATATCTGATGCGGAGAACTGGTCGATAGCGGCTGATAATAATCACCCGATAAAACTTCGGTGACGTGCCCCAGCGAGCCATCCAGAGCCAACAAGGCGTTGGCCCGAAGATTCGAATACGCCGGCCATTGTTTGTGGTAGCGATATTCGGCAACCGACGCCCACCCCGTGAAGAGCGGCCACACGGAGCCGAAATGATAACCACCGCCACTGTAATGTACGGCTTCCGACGAGATGATGCGCATGCCCCAGTCCGCCTGATGGTCCGGACCGGATAACCCGCGAATCGTGGGCAAAGCCTTTTCGTCACGCAGCAGGCCAAACCACATCGGTACAGTTGCCAGAACAGTCGGCTCGTCCACGGGCTTGCCTTCGGTATCGATGGCGTAGGCGAACCGATTTTTGTCTGAGACCCAAAAGACCTGATTAATCAGCTGCTCGTGCTGCGAGAACTCCTGCGAAAGCGTTCCGCTCACGTCGTCCTTGCCGACGAGATGTGCCAGACTCGAGAGTGCGCGCAGTGCTTCAGCGCCAAGTCCGGCCTGGTAGAGTTCGCTTCGCACTGGCAGTAAGGGTCCGCCTTCCACCCACCCATGACCGATTCCGAAATTTTGCGGCAGACCCTGAGCGTCGTAGGTGGAGTGCAGGAATTGATACGCCTTCCAGAGGCTGTCCCATTTCTGCTTGACGAAGCCGACGTCGCCGCTCGCACGAGCGTAATCGCTCATTGCGATGATGTAGAGAGGGGTTGCATCGGCGGACGCATAAGGGTAGGGGTAGCCCTTGAACCAATCTACAAGACTGGCCGTCTGGGCAATCTCGTGGGGGATTTTTCCGTCGTCGCGTTGAAACTGACTGACAAACTCCAGGGCCACGCGTGCGTTCGAAAAATCGCCCTCTGCATTCAAAGCGAATGAACTCCAAAATGCGTCGCGCCCGAAAAACCATGCGAAACCTGGCCGTTGGCTCAGTCCCGAAGTGCGGTAGCCGGCGACCAGACCGGTCCCGAGAAAGGGGTTGTTCACCAAACCCTGCACCAGGCTGATGCGCGACCAGTCGTAGGCTTTTTGCAACTCTTGATCAGGAAGTTCGAGACTCACAGTGCGGTGCAAATAAGATTCGTAGTAATCCGCCGCCTCTTTCTGCAGCCGCACGTAATTCGCCGAGAGAAACTGGTAGGTATTTTCTACTTCCGTTCTCCCGTGAACTGAACCAGCGACCAGGATCATCCTGGTTTCCCTTCGCGTGCTGGTGATTCCGAGCTCGAACGAGTTTTCGTTCGATGACGAATAGTTTGTCTGATAGCTGAGCTTCTCATTGGCAGCAGTCGGCGAGCCGACCAGCGCAGCAAATTTCTTTTGCTCTTCGCCATAGGCGAAGGCATGCAGCTTGGGGTCCCAATTGACAAAGGTCGCGCCTAAAGCTGCCGGCCACTCCAGTTGAAAATCCGGTTCGAAGGAAACGTTGATATTCAAGGGAAGAGGGCTATTGATATCGAACAGGATTGCGGCGCCTGCCTCTTGCACTGGAACAAAAAGAGTCTCGCGAACCTCGAACGTATCGCCGACGTAGTGAACCGTCACCGACTCCGGCCTGGCTGTGATGGTGCGGGCGAGTGACTCGGCTGGCAGACTGCGGCCATCGATTTCAAATCGCAGATGAAAGTCCCGAAAGATCTTCAGTGGGTAGACCCAAGCTTCCATGTGTCCACTCTCGTCACCAAATAGGCCGGCGCGTGTCCCCACCGCAGACAAAAATTCCCAAGGACGATCGGCTCGCGAAAGCTCGGGTAATGGTGGAGAGTCGTTTGGCGCTGCCAAGAGAGCTGGGGTCGAACACTTGAATACGAGAAGGAGAAGAAAAACCAATCGCGGAACGGACCTGGCTGAGGAAAGCGGTGAACGTTTCCGTCTCAAAGGTTGAAGGGCCTCCGAACTTGCCAACCTTCCCGGCGAGTCACTAAAGTAAGGCTGGTCCGCTGCACGGACCAACTCAGGAAGGTATCACGTTTTTGCGCTTCTCTCGCCGCAGGTTTCTCAAATCCCTCAGCCGGACCGCGCTCGTGCTTCCCTTTGAAAGTGTTTTGCAATTGGCATGGTCCAGAAGCCTGCCGGTGTTTGACGAGAAGAAGGCAGAGGAATCGCCTAAAAGCGAGCTAGCAGTGAGCTTTATCAATACGGCTCGCGAAGCCGGCTTGAACGCAAAAACCATTTATGGTGGAGAGCACCACAACAAGTACTTGCTCGAAACCACCGGTTGCGGCGTAGCGTTCTACGATTACGACAACGATGGCTGGCTGGACATTTTCTTGGTGAATGGCACGCGCGTCGAAGGTTTTCCCAAAGGCCAGGAACCCACCTCTCACCTCTTTAAGAACAATCGCGACGGCACGTTCACCGATGTGACCGCGAAAGCCGGCGTTGCACGCTCGGGCTGGGGTCAAGGTGTTTGCATCGGGGATTACGATAACGACGGCTTCGAGGATCTCTTCGTCAGCTACTTCGGCAAGAATGTCCTCTATCACAACAACGGTGACGGCACATTCACGGATGTCAGCGAGAAAGCCGGGGTCACGGGCAACGGAAAACGCTGGAACACCGGTTGTGCGTTCGTCGACTACGATCGCGACGGTAAGTTGGATTTGTTTGTCGCTAACTACATTGATATGGATTTGGCAACCGCTCCTCTGCCGGAATCGGGGCCCTGCCTGTACAAAGCGGTGATGGTTGCGTGCGGGCCTCCGGGACTCCAGGGCGGCAAGAACATCCTTTATCACAATAATGGTGACGGTACCTTTTCGGACGTTTCGGAAGCTGCAGGGATTTTCTCGGCCAACGGAACATACGGACTCGGCGTGCTCACTGCGGACTTCGACAACGATGGATGGCCTGATATTTACGTGGCGAATGATTCAACCGCCAGCGCGTTCTATCAGAACAAGAAGAATGGAAAGTTTGTGGATATCGCTCTGGAAGCGGGCTGCGCTCTGAGTCCCGATGGAAAGCCGCAAGCGGGTATGGGGGTATCAGCGGGCGACTACGATCTGGATGGCAAGCTGGACATCGTGAAGACGAATTTCGCCGGCGACACGCCGTCGCTGTACCACAACATCGGAAACAGCGGCTTCGAAGACGCGACCTTTACCGCCGGCCTCGGTTTGCACACACAATATCTGGGCTGGGGCTGCGGTTTCTTCGACATGGATAATGATGGGTGGCCCGATATCCTGATCTGCAATGGCCATGTCTACCCCGAGGTCGAACAACTCAAGACGGAAGCCGGATACCCTCAACGTAAACTGGTTTACCGCAATCTCCGGAACGGGCGATTCGAAGATATTTCACTGAACGTGGGAAGCGGTATTTCGGATCCGGTGGCCGCGCGTGGTTGCGCTTTCGGTGACTTCGATAATGACGGCGACATCGATTTTGTGGTCAATACGATTAACGATTTCCCGCAGTTGATCCGCTGTGATTCTCATACCGGGAACAACTGGATCAAAGTGCGCACGATCGGCACCAAATCCAACCGCAGCGGAATCGGTGCGAGGCTCAAGTGCGTGACCACGGTGGCGGGCGAGACCAAGCCTCATGAACAGATCGACGAAGTTCGAAGTGGCGGTGGGTACTTTTCACAAAGCGATCTCCGTATCCATTTTGGGCTCGGACGCGCCAGCAAGGTAGATATGCTCGAAATCCGGTGGCCCAGCGGCCAAGTGGATGCCCTCAAGGACATTCCGTCGAATCAGTTGATCTTCGTGAAGGAAGGCTCTGGCATTATTCGCACCATGCAATTTGGAGCTAAAGGCAAAAGCTCTCGGTAGGCGACGGCCTCCGTTCAATTCTTCCCGCGGTGGCCTGGAACGCATAGATTCTGTGGTAAGCTCCGCGTTCCGCTATGAACGGTCGAATCTTCTTCTGGTCGCTGACCTCGGCACTCGCGGGATTTCTCTTCGGCTTTGACACCGTTGTCATTTCAGGAGCTGAGAAAACCATCCAGACACTTTGGGGCCTGAGTCCAGGAATGCATGGAATCGCCATGGCATCGGCGCTCTACGGGACGGTGGTCGGTTCCCTCGTCGGAGGATGGCCAGCGGACCGGTTCGGACGTAAGGCGACCCTGTTGTGGATCGGAATTCTCTATTTTGTGGGCGCGGTTGGCTCGGCCCTGGCGCCGAACGTAGCTACGTTCATCGCGGCACGCGTTATCGGAGGGTTAGGAATCGGCATCTCGACGGTCGTGGCGCCGATGTATATATCCGAAATTGCACCACCGCAACATCGCGGCAGACTTGCGGGCATGTTTCAGTTCAACATCGTGTTTGGCATCCTGATCGCCTTTGTGTCCAATGCGCTGCTGGCCGGCGTTGGCCCGAACGCGTGGCGCTGGATGCTGGGTGTCGCAGCCTTCCCATCGCTGATCTACGCCCTATTTTGCTTCGGCCTTCCCGAGAGCCCGCGCTGGCTGCTGAGCAGGAAGGGCGACCGCGAGGCCGGGTTGAAGGTCTTGCAACAAATCCAACCGGATATGCCGCCGAAAGAAATCGAAGCCGAAGCAGACGAAATTATTTCTTTATCTTCGGAGGAAGTATCTTCGGGACATTTCTGGACCCGTCGTCTCCGCAAACCCATTCTGCTCGCGATTTTGATTGCCTTCTTCAATCAGCTTTCCGGCATCAATGCGATTCTGTACTTCGCGCCCCGCATCTTTGAACTGACCGGGCTGGGAGCGAAAGCGGCGTTGCTGCAATCGATCGGAATCGGCCTTACGAATCTGGTGTTCACATTCGTCGGTCTATGGCTGATCGATCGGCTGGGCCGGCGAACGCTTCTTTACATCGGCTCTTTTGGTTACATCCTCTCGCTAGGGTCGGTTGCGTGGGCGTTCTTTTCGCAACACTACTCCATTGTGCCGGTTTGCATTTTCGCGTTTATTGCGGCGCACGCGATCGGCCAGGGCGCCGTGATCTGGGTCTTCATCTCCGAGATTTTTCCCAATCGCCACCGCGCTGAAGGTCAGACGCTGGGCAGCTTCACGCATTGGATCTTCGCCGCTCTGCTCACGACATTCTTCCCCAGGATGGTTGCCGCGCTTCCACCGGGTTACGTGTTTTCCTTTTTCGCCGGCATGATGGTTCTTCAGCTTATCTGGGTAAAGACGATGGTGCCGGAGACCAAGGGCGTGCCTCTGGAGCAGATCCAGAGACAGCTCGGAATTGAGTAAGTTGAATCTCGGTGGTGTGCTCAGTCACACAGTGGGCTGGTCAACCGGTTCCTGGAGATCGGCTTCATCTGCCAGACTTCAAGGCTTCTGATTTCAGGTTCTCCGTCGATACGCATACGAAGAGGTCCCGAAGGAGCGACGTACACGCGGGCCGTGATTGCGGTTGTGTTGTTAGCAACTACTTCGAGCACCGAACCGTCGAGGAATGCGTGCAGGCGGATGGGAGATCCAGACGACCCGGGAAGAAGAGCGACGATTCCATTCACGTTGAGTTCGCGCTTTCCAGCGTGATCCACCATCGAGATCAAGGCGAATGTTGGCCCAGCCTCGCTGACCAAGCGGAGCTCTACAGTCTGACCGGGTTTGCTGCGAAACTCGATTTGCATCTCGGCGGACAGATTCGCAATGCGAACGTCAGCGACTGCCTTTTGTTGAGCGTGACTTTGTGTCTGGCCTGAAGAGCCGGGTGCACCACGCAATTGCGTAACTGCGGGTGCGAATTTCATCGCAAGCTCGCCATCCGCGGTCAACGACAGCAAGCGAGGAAGACTCATGGCACCGGCCCATCCCGCAGCGGCGTGCTCCGGTTCAGGCCGCGTCTCCGGAATCCATCCCCAGAGAATCCGGTTTCCATCGCGGTCTAGCATGCTTTTCGCGGCGTAGTATGCGCCGTGGTCCACAATCCCTTCTTTCTCACACGTGAATTTTTGGTTCTTGTAAGTTCCAACTTTCCAGTGAGCTTTTCCCATGGTGGAGATGAGGAGAACGTGTTTGCCGCCAAGGGGGAAAAAATCCGGACACTCCCACATGTCGCCATCATCGACGGGATTCGTCGTGTTCTTCCCAGAGGCGCCACCTTCGATGATCGGACGAAGAAAGGTCCAGTTGCGAAGATCAGTTGAGCGATAGAGAAGAATCGCTCCGCCCTTCTCTCGAGTCCCCGATCCCAGGATCAGCCACCAGGAGTCTGCTTCGCGCCAGAAAGCAGGGTCGCGAAATCCAGTGACAGCCATTCCGGGCGGAGGAGCGGAGATCACGGGCTGCGGCAATTTTCCCCACGTGCGCAACAGCGGGTCCCGAGACCGAGCGAGACATTGCACCTCGCGCCAAACGTGCTTGCCATCGCGAAGCGTGGCATCTGCTTCGGTCTTGGGTGGAGCAACGCCGGTATAGATTACGGTCGGTATGCCACGATCCAAGACGGCACTTCCACTGAAAACTCCGTCACGATCGTCTCCATCGCGTGTCGGTGCGATGGCGATTGGTTCGTGCTTCCAATGCACGAGATCCGGACTGACGGCATGCGCCCAATGCATGTTTCCCCACACTGCACCGTCCGGATTGTATTGGTGGAACATGTGATATTGGCGGCCGAAAAAAATAGGCCCATTGGGATCGTTCATCCAGTTTGAGGCGGGCAACAAGTGATACTGCGGGCGTAGAGGATCGGATATCAGGCGTCGGCACAACTCTCGCGAACTTGCGTCGTCCGCGAAGAGTGGCGAACGGAAAACATGAGAAAGCGCCGCTGTAGCGGACAGTTGCAGAAAGGTCCTGCGGGATGCAGTCATCGGGGAACGGTCCTCCGTTTTCGGACGCCAAAACCGCCGGCGATATTCTTCCTGACAGTGATGAGATCGAAACCGCTCTTTGATACGAGGGGCCATCGACGAAAGTCAAATCGCTCCATCATCAGGGAATTCAGGGTGTCATATCATAGGCAGGAGCATGGCTCGCTTTCCACACATGGCTCGAGTAGTTGACAGGGTCTACGCACGCCGCGCCGATCAATTCAGAAACTTTCTTGTAGCCCTTCTGTTGTTTCTCGCCGCAGCCTGCGGTTGCTGGGCGCAAGCAAAACCCGGAGCTAATCGAGCGGATGCTGAATATCAAAAAGGGCTGACGCTGCTGAAAGGTGGCAATATCGCGGGCGCCCGCCAGGCCTTCGAGCGTACCGTGAAGCTTGCGCCCACCAGTGCAGAAGCTCACAATTCCCTGGGCTGGGTTCTTCTGTCCCAAGGCGAGATCGAGAAAGCCATCAGCGAACTCAGGAGCGCAATTCGCTTAAAGCCTCGATTCCTGGAAGCACATATCAACCTGGCGAACGCCTTATCTCGGGCGCGCGATCTCGACGAAGCCCAGTCTCAGGCGACTGAGGCTGTTCGGATCGATGATTCCAGCGCGGAGGCGCACCGCAGTTTGGGGCGCATTCTAAGCCTCAAGAGCGATCTATCCCCCGCCACGGCAGAACTGAAGCGTGCGGTTGAACTTGCCCCCCAGCGAGTGGATCTTCACGACGAACTTGGGTCGTTGTTGGTGCAGAGCTCTCAATTGGACGCAGCGGCAGAGCAGTTCTCGCTGGCCGTACAACTGTCGCCCGATTCATCCGTGGCGAAAGTTCATTTTGGGGTCGTCCGCTGGCAGCAGAAACGGCTCGAGGAGGCCTCTGAACTTCTGCGCAGCGCGACTGAACTCACGCCGAACTCAGCCCCCGCACACTACTACCTTGCGCGAGTACTGGAAGATCAAAACTTCAAGGACCAAGCCGTCGCCGAACTGAAGAGAGCTGTGAGCATCCAGCCCGAGTGGGCGGAAGCCCAGACACGGCTTGGATTGTTGTTACAACGGCAGGGTCAAGGCGATGAGGCGATCGAGGCTTTCCGCGCAGCCGCGAAGCTGCAACCTGCGGATCCCGACACCCACAATAACCTTGGGCTCACCCTCGTGCAGGCCGGGCGCGCAAAAGAAGCGATCCCGGAATTCGAGTCAGCGCTGCGCGTGCGTCCGGACGACCCGGGCTATCTCACAAACCTCGGAACTGCGTACCTGCAGGAAGCGGATTTCAAAGCCGCGATCAACCAGTTTGATGCGGCTCTCAAGCTTTCCCCGCAGGATGCAACCTTGCACTACGATCGCGGGCTGGCACTGAAGCTGGACGATCGGCTTCCCGATGCGCTCGCCGAATTCCGGCAGGCCGAGGCAATCGATCCTTCGCAGCCGGATATTCATTACACGCTCGGCGTCGCGCTCTGGCAGCAGGGCAACTTCGACGAGTCCGTAAAGGAACTGCGCGCTGCGATCGCCGCACGCTCCGACTACGCTGAGGCGTATTACACGCTCGGGACGGTGCTCAAACAACAGGGCAAACTGCAGGATGCTGAGAGCGCATTGCGGGAGGCCATCCGGCTGCAGCCTGATTTCGCGGGAGCTCACACGACGTTGGCTGCGGTTCTTCGGGGGCTCGGCGACGAAAACGGTGCTGCCGCCGAAGCACGCGCAGGCCAACAAATTACAAAAGAGCGAACCGGGCGGCAAGCTGCAATTCTCGCGACCAATTCTGGCCGACGCTTGTTAACTGCGGGAGATGTCGATGGGGCGATTGCGCAGTTTCGTGCGGCCGTCACCTCAAGTCCGAATTACGGGCAGGCTCACTACCAGTTGGGACTGGCGTTACGCCAGAAAGGCGCGTCCGAGGAATCATCCACCGAATTTCGCAAGGCGACTGAACTCGACCCTCAGCTGAAACCACCTTCCTAGCTTGAGCGATTCCTAAGACAGCGCTTTCAGTTTCTTACCGCAACGATTTCGGATTCAATGGGCACCCCGCGCGTGACCTTCACGTGCAACACGACTTCGAAAGGCTTGATTTCACCTGACGAGGGGATGCCAAGGCGCGCGAGCAGTTGGGCAAGGGAGTCTTCATGGCAGACATACTCCACTGCGGCTTGGGTGCCGATGGTGGTAGTCCCCGCCAAAATCAGCACCGACTCTGTCGGATGCATGCCTCGCATAAAGGCGATGACCGAATAGTCATCGCTTAAAACACCAGTGGCCGGACTGCCAATGAAATCTGCAGGCTCCCCGTTTTTGGGATGCAGGTTGGACACGGCCAGGTCCCCCTTTCGCGGTCCCGCTTCCATCCGCCGAAAGACGAATTGCTCGTTCATCGGAATGTCGCGCAGGGACAAATTTTCAGCAGGGGAACCCACGAAGATCAAGTTGCTGTTTTTGGCGTCATCGAGCGAGAACAGGCTTCCACGCTTTACTCGTACCTCGGAGTTCAACAAATGAAAAACGTGATCGAGCTCATGAACAGCGATGACTTCTCCGACTCCCGTGTAATGATCAAAAATTGGACTGCGCGGGCCATCCTCAGCTCGCAGATAACGCATTCCGGTTTCAGGTCGACCAATGAAAGCGGCGTTACTAAAAACAACTGACGGTTCCTCCGGCCCGGAAGCGAAAGCTTTCCAGAATGTTTGAATGGACGGTGGAACCGCGCGGGCGGGGACAGAGGTAATGGCGTTGCGCCCTTTGTTCTCCAGCCGAACAACCAGGGCTGAAACGCCGGCCGCTAACAAGATCGACAGGGCCACAACGCTGGTGGCCCAGTTCAGCAACAGAGATCGGCGTTTGCTCTCGTTCGGTTCCGAAGGCCCCAGCGACTCTACGGGCACAAGTCTGGCAGCGATCTGACGTTGGCGGAAAGCCAGCGTATAGCTCCCCTTCGGGAGCTCTACGACGATCGGATCCGTGCTCCCCTCCGAGGCGTAGTAGTCCGCAAGCTTCACTCGCAGCCGACCTGCCTGCACGCGAATCGCAGAATCTGAGTGAGGATCGAAGTCCGCTGGTCGACCAAAGACCTCGGTCGCGATTTGATATTCCTTAATCGAACTTCCAGGATTTTGTAGGCTTTGGTCTGCCAGATAACGCAGGAGTTTACAGAGAGCTTCAGAACTGTGGAGGGCTTGGCTTCTCACGAGACGCTCAATCGCCGCAAGATATTGCTGGCGATCGACAGCTGGCGCTGTAACGCTCATGTGACCAAGCGTAACAAGCCTACGCATCTCCCTGCAACCGCTGTCGTTCTCTCGATGTAACAGTATCAAACGTCGTGAAACTTCAATTCATCCGAGCGAAGGCACAGATTGCAGCGTTCCGAGTTCACATCGCTGCGCGACATGCGGCAGCGTAGTGGTGTGCTCGTTTTCATGTTGCATCTATGAGCCGTAAGTATCTGTAACGTCTACGCTTTGCCTCAAATCCAGAATCCCGCTTTCCATAGCGGAACAGGGTGCTTTTCCAAATTGTCATAGCATTTCGGGTGTATCGGTCAAGGCACTCACATTAATTTCAACAACCTAAGAACAAGATCGATTTAGGAAACCAAACTGCAAGCTCGGGCCAGAACCTAGTGCTTTCGTATTAGCGAATTGCTCCACCCACAAGAAGTCAGACGAAAACTCATCGGCGAGATCGGTTAAGGGCGTCGGTCAAGGTGCGAAATGCGGAGGAATTCAGTAATGAATAAGAAATGCGCGGTACTCCCGGTAGCAATCGCGATGGTGGCGCTGGCATTCACAATGTACACGCCGCTCGCGTTTGGCCAAGCCGTGTACGGAAGCATTCTGGGTACGGTTACGGACCCGCAAGGCGCGGCTGTCGCAGGGGCGAAAGTTACGGTTACCAATCAACGCAAAGGCACAACTGATCAGACTACGACGAACGCAGACGGCAACTATTCCGTTACGCACTTGGTGCCCGACAGCTACACCGTGCGCGCCGAGGGAACCGGTTTCAAGGTGAGCGAGCAGAAAGATGTCATCGTTCAGGCAGACGCCGGTGCGCGCGTCGATATGCAATTTCAGGTCGGCGGCACCAGCGAAACCGTCGAAGTAACGGCGGAAGCTCCGCAGTTGAAAACTGACCGCGCTGACGTGGCGGTCACCTTCAACGAGAGAGCGGTAGAAGAAGTTCCAATCCTCAATCGCAACTTCACGCAGCTGCAGTTGATGGCTCCGGGTTCGCAGAAGATTGTGGGCTGGAGTCACGCGGCGACCGAGAACCCGCAGCAGGGCCAGCAGATCTTCACGCAAGGGCAGCACTTCAGCGGCACCGGATTCGAGCTGGACGGAACCGACAACCAGGATCCGATCCTCGGGATCATCGTTGTGAATCCCAACCTCGACGCGGTCACTGAGGCCAAGGTCGCGTTGCAGAATTACGACGCCGAGTTCGGCAAGGCAGTGGCGAGCCTGGTCACCTCCCAGACCAAGTCTGGCAGCAACGATATTCACGGCACTGGGTTCCTTTACCGTCGCACAGATTGGAGTCAGGCGCGTGACCCGTTCGCACAGTCCGCCCCGGATCCTGTAACGCACCGGCTTATTCCTGGGTCGCGTTGGGCACAATTCGGCGGCACCATCGGCGGACCGATCATTAAGGACAAGCTGTTCTTCTTCGGTGATTACCAGGGCACACGGCAAATCAACGGAGTCAGCGGCCGGTTCACGGTTCCCACCCACACCGCTTTGACGACTTGTAATCCCGCAACCAATACAACGGGCTTCTGCAATCTGAGCGACTACTTGGGCAAGGCTCCTGGCGGTGGACAGGTTTATAACCCCACCACCGGCGACCCCAACACAGGCGCCGGGCGAGCCGCATTCGGTCCCCAGCCCGGCTGCACAGGTAACTGCATTCCTATCGGAATGATCTCGGCGGCGGCCGCGAAGATGCTGGCCTTGTTCCCAGACCCAGGAACGGGCGCACCGGTTTTGAACAACTTTGTGGGTGCCGGCTCCGGTCCGTTCAAGCAAAACAGCTTCGATACGCGTATCGATTACAACGTAAGCCAGTCGCTGAATCTTTTCGGACGGTTCAGCCTGTCGTACTACACATTGTCAGGCACGGGGCTGCTCGGTCCTTTGGGTGGTCCGGGCAACGGCGGCACCAGCGATGCGCCGGGCTTGTCGGGCAGTTCGAATACCCACAACTACAGCTTGGCAACTGGTTTCAACAAAACGGTCTCCACGACATGGTTAACGGATTTCCGCTTCGGATACTTCAAATACAATCCGCAGACGCAGAAAGCGGACGGTGGAACGCCTATGACTGGCTTCGGAATCCCCGGGGCCAATATTCCCGGAGATCCTAAAACAAATGGTTTGGGAGCGTTCCTCCTCGGAGCCGATCCGCTTAGTGGCGAGAATGGCGCCCCGAATAATGGTAACGCCGGATTGGTGATTTCGAGTTTTGGTGATGGTCTCGGTGTGGCCCGCTGCAATTGCCCTTTGACGGAGAGCGAGCAGCAATTCCAGTTCGTCAACAACTGGACGCACGTGAAAGGCAACCACCAGATCAAGTTCGGCGGGGACATCCGCTACGCGATGAACCTGCGCATTCCTAGCGATAACAACCGTACCGGCGAATACAACTTCAGTCCGGAGGCTACTTCATTCGGAGGCACCGGCGGTCTGGATCTTGCAACGTTCTTGCTGGGCGACGTAACTTCGTTTGCCCGTTACGTCAACAATCCGACTATCGCCGGTGCCAACAACGCGGCCGAGCGCCAGAAGCGCTGGTTCTTCTACGGCCAGGACACTTGGCGTGCAACTTCCAAGTTAACCGTGAACTACGGATTACGCTGGGAGATCTACTTCCCTGAAACGGTGAACGGAAAGGGCCACGGCGGTTTCGCGAACATCGTCGATAACGGCGGCGCCGGTGGAATCCGCGTGGCCGGCTTCGGACCTTACGGCTTGAATGGCAACGTGAGCAACGATTACCATGCGTTCGCCCCACGTCTGGGAATCGCATACCAAGCCACTCCGAAGACCGTAGTTCGCTTGGGTTACGGACGCAGCTACGATATCGGTGTGTTCGGTTCCAACTTCGGACACACGGTTACGCAGAACCTGCCGGTGTTGCTGAAACAGAATTACGATGCCAGCACTTTCACCACAACGGGTGCGTCCGCAAATCTGATTCCCTTGTTCAAGCTAGATCAAGGTCCCAACTCAATTCCCCAGATCGATCCCGCAAATGCGTTCCCGGCGGTTCCATCCAACGGGTTCATTCCCTTGACGGCGAGCCTCTCCGGCACACACATTCGTCCGACCAAACAGGTGCTGCCCACGGTGGATGCATGGAATGCCACCATTCAGCGCCAGATCACCAACACAATTAACCTAGAAGTGGCCTACGTCGGCAGCAAGGGAACCCACGGATTCGTTGCCGACGGACCGAACTACGACATCAACCCTGCGGCCGCCGGACAAGGTAAGAACGTGACCCAGGCGTTCCTGATTGGGGCGGGCGGGACTCCATCCACCACGCCATGTCCTGTAGGCTCAACCCCGAATCCGACCTCGACCACTCCGGGTACTTGCGGAGCGGCGAAATATGCCGGTTTCAGTGCCTTTACTTCGCAGAACAGCCGCCGTCCACTCTTCCCAACGATTCCCTTTGACTTGGGCAATTACTACGGAAACGATGCGGCCAGTACGTACAACGCCTTCGAAGTCAAGGTAGACAAGCGCTTCGCTCAAGGCCTGCAGTTCCTGTCGCACTACACCTACTCGCACGCCAACAATTTTCACGACAGCTACTACGCCATCAGTCACGCGGTGGAATGGGGACCGGTGGACTTCAACCGCGACCAGGTGTTCGTAGCCAACGTGATCTACGAACTGCCGTTCGGCAAGGGCAAAAGCTACATGGGCGATGCCACCAAAGCGATGAACTATGTAGTAGGTGGATGGCAGTTAAGCAACACGACCAACTGGAGCAGCGGTCTGCCGTGGACGCCAAGCATTGGCGAATGCGGTAGCGTGACGGACACTGGTCCATGCCGTCCAAATGTGGCGAAAGGAAGCCTGCACATGGGTGTTGGTCCGTTGGATCCGGTCAACCACACCAGAACGTACTTCACACCTCTGCCAGCATTGGCTTATCCAGACGCTAACACGTTACCGGTTGGAACGGACGCTTGCTCGTTGGCACGCCCGACGAACGGTTCGTTCACTCTTCCGAACTGCGGCCAGATCGGTAACCTGGGACGCAACAGTTACTGGGGCCCACGAGGTTTCTACGACGACATGTCGCTTACAAAGAGCTTTGCGATCACGGAACGATTCAAGGCAAAGTTCCTGGTCAACGCCTACAACGTGTTTAATCACCCCGTCTACGCCTTCAGTGCGAATAATGGGGCGAATAACTGCGTCGATTGCTCCGGTGGAAACAACGGAAAGATTACCCAGCTGGAAGGCGGTACGCACATGCGTCAAATCGAGTTTGCTGTGCGGCTCGAATTCTAGCGACCAAGTCAGTTTTTGTTTCCGGAGGGAGTCCCCGTGACTCCCTCTTCGTTTTTGCGCTCGTCAGTGGCGAGTTCTTCCTCGCTGTGCCGTCTGGGGTATTCTAGGTTTGCGCTCTGAATTGCAATTCGGCCTGAGCGTAAACTGCGCGATAGTCCCGCGTTTTGAAAAGCGGTCCCTGTGATAGCGAGTAATTTGGTCCTGATTCTGTTGCTCAGCGGACCCTTGTGGGCTTCGTCCACGGGCGCGACTTCCCAATCGTCCTTACCATCGGCCCCCTCTCAGGCGGTTGACTCTGCGCTTGATTCGGCTCGCCGCCTCGTCCAACAAGGCAAGAGCGACGAGGCGCTGACGCAGTTGCAGCAGATCGCCATCACACACCCCGGCACGAAGGGTCTCTCCCACGAATTTGGGCTTGCCTACTACAAGAGCGGGGATTACCTGAAGGCAATTGACTCCTTCAAGAAAGCAACACAAGAAGACCCGGCCGACAAGGAGGCTATTCAGCTCCTGGGCCTTTCTAACTACCTCGCCGGGCGTCCTGCCGAAGCGATTCCGTTCTTGGAGCAGGTACAAGGGTGGTACACGCGAGCCAATGTTGATGCTTCCTATATCCTC
>Ga0210409_10001609_pt1 | contig 28891 bp, 28 predicted proteins | sample IncBWH17MmetaG_FD_161649 | JGI IMG/M metagenome (GOLD analysis project Ga0210409, IMG submission 161649) | Forest soil microbial communities from Barre Woods Harvard Forest LTER site, Petersham, Massachusetts, United States - Inc-BW-H-17-M | ecosystem: Environmental > Terrestrial > Soil >...
GGTGGGTGGACTACGGTGGCGTGCACTTCCCGGAAGTCTCGCTGCCCGGCATATTTTCCGCGCGGGGTGCGGGCGCACACTTTCTTTTTATTCTCCCGACCCTCGACTTAGTCATCGTGCACCGCACCGACAACGAACCCCCCATCAAAGACGCGAAAACGATTGAGGAAATGGCCAACCGCGGATCGATCGCAGACGACAGAGCCCAAGTTGGCCATCTTATGAAACTGATCCTCGACGCTCAGACAGGTCATTAGTCGACTGACAGCCAGCACCCATCTTAGACGCGCGGGGCATTACCTTCCTTATCTCCGCTGAGGGGGTCAGGCACCCGTTTTCCGCTGACAAAAAGTACTCGGTCAGCCAACGAACGATAATCCGCCTGGTTACTTTCGGCACCTCGGTAACGTGAGCCGGAAACGATAAAATCGGATTCGCTGCATGCAACGAATCGCCATCCTGTATGACGCGAGTCAGGCGGTGCTCTCGACCTTTGAGCTTGACGAGGTCCTGCAGCGCATTCTGGTCATTGCCCGCGACTATTTCCACCTGCAAAACGTTGCCATCCTCTTGCTCGACAAAGAGAAACAGGAACTCCATCCAAGGTGCGTGATCGGCTGGGATCCGGGAATGGAAACCATGCGCCTCAGCCTTCATCAAGGCATCACGGGAGCTGCAGCGCGGCAAAAGCGCCCCATTCATTGCCCGGACGTCTCAAAAGATCCGCAATATGTCTCTTCGGCGAAGAGTACGTGCTCGGAACTCGCGATTCCGTTGATGGTTCAGGACGAGGTCGTGGGTGTTCTGGACTGCCAGAGCGAGAAGGCCAACTACTTCGACAGAGACACCATCGATCTACTGACCCTGTTCTCGACTCAGGCTTCGATGGCGCTCCAGAATGCGCGCTTGTATTCGTTGGAAAGGCATCGCGCCCGGCAACTCGAAGTAATCAATGCGATCGCCCGTGAGACCACTGCCGTTCTGGATCAGGAGGCGCTCCTCATCAAGGTATGCAGTGTTATCCAGCAGACCTTTATGGTGGGACATGTCTCCGTGCTCCTGCGCGACGAAGATGGGTTGGTTCTGCGCGCCAGCCAGGGACGATTCACGGCGTGTTCGCCCACGGAACCGCGCTTGCCGGCAACTTCCGGATTATGGGGAAGGTCGCTGGCGGCCGGCAAAACCGTGATCGAAAACAATGTTCGTGACAACGTGGAGTACGTCGGCTTCTACCGTGAAACGCAGTCACGCATGTGCATTCCCCTGGTTTCCTTTGGGCAAACACTGGGCGTCCTGATGCTCGAGAGCGAGAAGACCGAATGCTTCCACGAAGGTGACGTGGAATCGCTGGAAGCTGTGGCCGACATTTGCGCAACTGCGATCCAGAACGCGCATTACGTGGAGCGGGTTAAGCAACTGGCATACCTCGACGGCCTCACCGGCATCTTCAACCGACGTTTCTTCGAACTGCGCATTATGGAAGAAATTGACCGCGCCCGCCGCTTCCAGAGCGGCATGGCGGTCCTAATGGTCGACATCGACCAATTCAAACGGCTGAACGACGAGTTTGGGCACCTGTTGGGCGACGAGGTTTTGCGGCAGGTCTCATCGATTTTCCATCAGCAGCTACGCAAGATCGACGTGGTTTGTCGCTACGGTGGCGAAGAGTTCGCCATACTGCTCTCGCAAACCAATCCGCAACATGCTCTCGCGGTCGCCGAAAAACTTCGTCGCCTGGTCGAAAGCTGGCAGTTTCCTGGCGTGCCCCGTCCAGTCACAATCAGCGCCGGCGTCGCCACCTTTCCCGACCATGGAACAACTCGGGATGAGTTGGTCAAATCGTCGGACGCGGGCCTCTATGCCGCGAAGCAAGGCGGCCGCAACCGGGTCCTGCTTGGACCTACCTTCTACAAGGCCTCAGCGCACGCCAGCGCCGATTAAGCCACGAATGATCCTGAGCGTTGCAAGTTTAAGCTTCATAAGAAACGGGCGATGAGCATCTGCCCATCGCCCGTTGTACCCCTCAGTTTCATCCGATACCGCTAGATTGCCAGCCAATCGCCTTTCATCTCATGGCGAAGCCGCTCCATCTGCTTACGATTCTGTTTCATGAACTGCTCATTTTGCTTGTGCCATTCCCTCTGTAACTTCCGGGTCTGCTCACGCAGCTCTTGCTGGTGGGCGCAGAACTCGTGCTGGATCTTTTGATTGGCAGTTCGCGCTTCGTTCATGGCGCGCTCGATCTCGGGGCGCTGGCGCTCCACCGCTTCTCGCATTTCGCGCTGCGCCTTTTCGATTTCGGGGCGAATTTTGTCGATAGCGCGTCGCGATTCCTGGATCGCGTATTGCATCTGGGGTTCGAGCTGTGCCAATTCGCCCGTACGAGCCAGCTGGCTCTGGACCGATGCATCAAGATCCGAACCATCGTAGCCCTCCTCCAGCAACTCACCGGAATCCTTCCGTTCGGGTAAGGACAGAGTCAGGTTCTGCTCTTTCTTTTCCCGGATAATCCCCACGGTGACCGTTCCTTTGCCGGAGGAACGTAGGGCGTGGCCGAAGTCGCTTGTGTCGTGCACCGTCTGATCGTTGACGCGCACGATGACGTCGCCGGCGCGGAAGCCCGATTTGTCGGCGCGGCTCCCTTTTTCTACCGCACGGACCAGCACGCCCTTGCCGCCTTTCACTCCGAAGAAATCACCGAGTTGCGGCGTGATGTTCTCAATCATCAATCCGCTGCGCATCCCGGAGTGCACCACGACCACCGAGACCGGAATGTCGAAATCCGACATGTTCGGCATATCCGGCATTTCGAATTTGAAGTCCTTCGACTTCGGACCCCAGGCCACCGTCTTGTGGCGATCTGCCAACTGAACCTTGATAGCGACCGGTTGCCCGTTGCGGCTGACGCCAAATGTCACGGTTCGCCCGGGCGGCGTCTCGCGAATCATGCGGCGAAGCTGGGCCGCGCTTTCGATGTTCGTGCCGTTCATGGTGAGGATGACGTCGTGTTCCCTGAGGTCTGCTTTGCCGGCAGGAGCGTCCTGATCGACCATCGTGACCTCGACGCCCCGCTCATCCTTTAGCTTCAACGCGGCCAGCCGGTCGCTGCTCACATCGGAGATGTCGATTCCGAGATAAGCGCCCGTACTCTCATCTTCCGTTCCAAAGCCGGCATCGGTGGCTAGGCTGAAGGAGTAGGACCCCGCGGGCCGCTCGACGGCAGGACATTGCGCACAGTATGTTCCCGCACTCAGTAAAGGAATGAAAACCGCGGAAAGCACGGAGTGTCTCATACGTTGCTCCCGTCTTTTAAGTCATCCTTCAGTCGGCCAAACGTGCACTGCTCGCCACGTCCACTACGACGATCACCGGCTTGCTCGCAGAAACTTGATGTCTCCAGTTGTAGTCCGCACTTTCAGCACGGGGCCGCCGCCATTCAACTTGCCTTCGGCAGTGTAGCTCTTTGGACCCGGCCAGTCTCCGCCTTCGGTGCTAACGCGAATGTCATTGAAGTCGGAGACGATCTTGTGGCCGTTGGCCATATCAATACTTGCCCGAACTGTAATGGCGACGTCGGCGGCAAGATAGACCACGATGTCCCCTGCCGAAGTCTCCAGAGAAGAATCGTTATGCTCGCCCGTGGACACGAACTTGGCCACGATTCCGCCGGCGCCCGTTTCGGCCCGTGCCGAAGGAACGCCGTTGAGTTCAATGCGTCCGGCGCCGGTCTGCGCCCGGACGATACCCTTCGACGAACCAAGCCGGATGCTGCCGCCGCCAGTTTCCAGTTCGACGGGTCCTGAAATATCGCCCAGCTCGATGTTGCCGCCTCCGGTAGAAACTTTGAGGCGTCCGCCGCACTGCTTGACCTCGATGTTGCCGCCACCAGCTTCGAGGGTCGCGCCTTGCGCGCCGGAAACGAGCACGATATTTCCGCCGCCGGTGCTGGCCTCCACGCGGCCCTTGGCGTTGCTGATGTAAATCTTCCCCCCACCTGTCTCCAGACGAAGATCGCCATTGACCGTGCCGATCTCGATACTATCGCCGCCGGTCTCCGCCGTGACGGAGCCGCCGATGTTGTCCAGATGAATCTTGCCGCCGCCGCTCTCTGTCTCCACCCGGCCGGCGATATCGCTCACCGTCACACCGCCGCCCGACGTCTCGATCTTTGCAAGACTCAGGCTACGGGGCACGTTGATGACGAACTCACCTGAACACAGGTGATGCCGTCCACCTTGCCAATCGCCTTCGATGGAGGCTGCATCCCCTCGACCGTTGGCGCTGATTTTGTAGTTTTCGAATTCCCGGCGGGCTGTCTTTTCGTCAGAACTGTAAGAACGAGTACGAATGACGTATGTGATGTCCTGCTGCGAACCACCCTGTACGCGGACCGAACCGAAATCTACCTTTATGCGAAGGTCCCTGGCGCCGGGAAGGCTTCCCGTCATCTCCTCGGTCCAGGAATCACCATCCCGATACACCCGCACCTGCTGGGCAAGCGCGATTGAAGCCAGGAACGCCACCGTGGCGAGCATCCCGGCGAATTTTGTAATTCGGTTGACCATATTGTGTTTGGCAAAACTACCTGGGTCTAGCGGGTCCCGTTGAGTCTTGGCTTTTTCCTCCTCAATAGCGGAGCCGAAGCTCCAGATTGGTTTTTCCTTTTGAAATTCGGAAAACTCTAATCGATCTCTGGCAACTGGGCCAGAACCGTTCGTGCCTGCGAACGGATGTACTGATTCTGATCTTTCTCAGCCAACTGCTGCAGAGCCGCGCGCACCGTTCCGTCGGCCTTCACCGGCTCCAGCAGCAAGAGCGCCTGCGTGCGGACGCCCTGATTGTTGTCGGTCATCAATGCGGTGAGAACCACGTCACGAACGCGGACGTCATCTTTCACGAAAGCTCCCAACCCTTCGATTGCCTTCAGCCGTACCCCCGGATTGCTGTCATAACGCAGCGCGTAAATCAGCGCCTCGCGCACGCCCTTCTGATCGGGTTTCTGGGTGAGCAGATCCACCGAGTCCATGCGTACGCCCGAGTTGTAGTTGTTGCGGGCGGCGAACAGAAGCAGTTGCTGGATCTTCTGATCGTTTAGCGATCCCTGTGCCTCTTCCGTCTGGGTTGTGAAGTATTTAATTCGAACTTGGTTGGAACCGGGTTCTTGCACGACGGAGCCGATACCGGTAATGGAGGACTCGATGGGGGTTTGCTGAGGGCCTTGTCCTAATTCCGGGCCAGGGCCCTGAGGCGGTTGAGGCATCAACCATTTGTACGAAGCCCCAATCCCACCGCCGAAGCCAATCATCAGAATCACCGCTGCCAGCGCGGGCGAGAAGCGCATCTGCCGGAGCCAGGTCGCCGGGTCGAAGGTAAGTCGCTGCCAGAAGCCGCCCTGTTGAGTGGTTTCGAGCGCTTCCTGCAGTCGCATGCGCGATGCCGCCAACAGATTGGGGCTGGGTTCCGGCAGCGGCCGCTTGGAGACGGTGGCATGAAAGGCGCGAGAGGCCTTTAGTTCGGCAGCGCATTCCGGACATCGCGCCAGATGTTGTTGCAGTTCGTAACGAGCATCGTCAGCAAGCTCGTTGTAAACGTAAAGCAGAATATTTTCTTGAACCCATGCACACTTCATAATTGCACCTTTTGCGTCTACTCCTTCAAAAAGTCGTTTGCTTTGGCCCTTAACGCATGTCGGCCAGCGATCCACGCAATTTCTGCGTGGCCCGGAAGAGAGTGTTTTTTGCGGTCTCTTCCGTCGTATGCAAAATCTCACCCACGGTGCGCAGCTTCAGCCCGTGGTAGTGCTTTAACTCGAAGACCATCCGCTCGCGTGGGGTCAACTTCTCCAGTGCGCAGTTAATGCGGTCACCCAACTGCCGTCGCATCAGATCGCGTTCGGGGTTCGCGCCAGCGCGGGCATCGGCCACCTGGTCGAGGACGCTGTATTCCTCTCCGGAAGAGTCGGTCGCGACGGGAGCGTCTTCTTTCCGAACCTGTTTTTTGCGGAGATGATCGAGGCAGAGATTGGTGACGATGCGGTAGATCCAGGTATAGAACGAACATTCGAAACGGAAACTACCGACGTTCTTGTACGCTTTGAGGAAGGCGTCCTGAAAGATATCTTGCGCGTCGTGTTCAGAGCCGGTCAGGTGCAAGGCTAGCCGCAGCACGGCCTGATCATAATGGCGGACGAGTTCCTCGAAGGCCGCGTGGTTGCCGCGCTGGGCCTCGCGGATCAACATCGTGTCGTCGATACGACTTCCTTGCCCCGCCATGTGGCCCCGTGTGGGGTCCTGGGTGCTGCCGCTGTTCGCCCGGGCACCGTTCGCGCCCCGGTAGGAACGTTCGCCAACCGTAATTGGTACTACCCACGCTTCGGCCGGCATGTCTGTCCGTTATCCTCGCCAGACCTGACATCTGCACTCTTTCTGGTCTGCGTAGTAATGGACGGGGGAGCACCTGAACCGTGAGCAGCGAATTCAGGAGTTTGGCAGGATTCTTGCCCTGCCGGGTTCGAACCTGCAAGTTGTTGATTATATTAAGTTAAGACTGAGTGCGGCATGCGACCAATGAACGTATCAAACAGTGGTTTCGTGTTATAACCAAGGGCCAATTGTAAAAAAATGGTTAATCCGACGATTTGGCAATGAAACACGCCCTGCGGAATCAAATACACCCCTGCTAAGGATGCCTGAGCAGGGGCGAGGGCTTGGAATTTCTGCAGCGTTAATTACTCGACGGCTTCCTTCTCGATCACGACCTTGACGTGCGTCGTGACATCTTTGTGCAGCCGGACTGGCACGTCGAACTCGCCCACCGACTTCAACGGCTCATGCAGTTGGATCTTGCGCCGGTCGATGTGGAAGCTCTTTTTTTCTAAAGCCTCCGCGATATCGCCCGACGTTACGGAACCGAACAGTTGATCGTTCTCACCCGAGCGTCGTTGGAACGAAACTGACAATCCTTCGAACTGCTTTGCGAGTGACTCGGCTTCGTGCCTTTCCTTCGCCGAGCGCCGGACCGCAGCGGCCTTCATCTGGTCGATGACGGCCTTGTTGGCTGCATTGGCTTCAATGGCCAGCTTGCGCGGCAGCAAAAAATTCCGCCCGTAACCCTCGGCCACCTTCACCACGTCGCCGCGGGAGCCGAGCTTTGGGACATCTTCCTTCAGGATGACTTCCATGTCATGACTCCGTTTCTAGATTCTGTGCCGCGGGACTATGGCCCGCGCTTCGCTGGCTAGCTAGCGCGCCCGGCAAAGGGCAGCAATGCGATGTTGCGTGCCTGCTTGATCGCGGTCGAGAGCCGGCGCTGATGGGGCGTGCAAACACCCGTGAGTCGCCGCGGAACAATCTTCCCGCTCTCCGCCACAAACTGCGCCAGCAGACGAACGTCTTTGTAGTTGATGTTTTCGATCTTCTCGACGCAGAACTTGCAGACTTTCTTCCGCCGGAAGTACTTGCGTCCGCCCTCGCGACCGCCGGGTCCACCGGGTCCTCCGGGACGGGGACCGCGCGGTCCGGGACGGTGGCCGTGACTTTCTGATGGCGCGGACGATTCCGTCGCTGCGCCGGGTGCTTTCGTTTCTTCAGCCATGATGCTCCTTCACTCTTGTCTGGCGCGGGCGGCATCGCCCGCAGCAATTAGTTTTGGTGGGCGCGGGCGCATTCGCCCGCGAAGCCCGGATTTTCTTAAGCCCGGATTTTCTTAAGCAGTGACCGGCGCTGGCTCGCCGCCTTCCGGTGCCGCGGGAGCTGCGGAAGCCGCGGACGCCTTCTTGCGGGCGTCGCGAAGCTTTTTAATCTTATCGAGCCGCTTCTGCTCCTCATCAATGCGCACCGTGAGGAATTTGATCACCGGCTCGCTCACACGCAGCCTGCGCTCCAATTCGTGAATCAGGCCACCACCGCCCTCGACTGTGAGCAAAATGTACATTCCATCGTGGAACCGGCCGACCACGTACGCCAGCCGCCGCTTGCCCATCTTCTCCACACTCTTCACCGTGCCATTGGTGCTGGTAACGGCCGTTTCCAGCGTGGAAATCAACTTATCCAGGTCCTCCTCCGCCATATCCGGGCGGACGATGAACATCACTTCGTATGTACGATTCATTCGTTTGTCTCCAAATCTTTCATTTCGTCGCGTCCGGCTCCGCATCGTCCTCTGGCTTGCGGTTGAAGCGGTTCATCGCCGCATCCGGACCTTCCCTCAAAATCACCTGCACCGCCTCGGCGGCGCTATCCAGAACTTCGTTCACTACCTTTAGCTGCCGCTTTGTCATCGGCTTTAAAATCCGCGTTTCAGGCGCGATTCCGAGCCGGATCCGCACAAACTCTTGCGTGCCCAGCACCCCGATGATCGACTTCATCCCGTTGTGCCCGGCGGAACTGCCGCGCTTGCGGATGCGAATCGTCCCCATCGGCAGATCCAACTCGTCGTAAATCACGATCAGATCTGATTCAGGCCGAAGCTCGTACTCGTTGAGCAACTCCTGCACCGCGACGCCACTCAGGTTCATGAAGGTCTCTGGTTTCGCCAGAAGAACTTCCTCTTCCCCGATTCGGGTGCGCCCGGTGAGCGCCCGGCACTGCCGGTTCCTGATCTCCACGCTGCGATCGTCCGCGATTCGATCGACCGCAAGAAAGCCCAGGTTATGCGGCGTGAACTGATATTCGATCCCAGGATTGCCCAGCCCGACGATCAGTTTCACGCCATCTCGCTCATCGCTCGTAGTTCGCAGCAGCCAGCTCTCGACTCAATCTCCAGCGGAGGCCGATGCCAAGAGCCCAGCGCCGAAAGCCCAGAGCCTGACTATTTCTTCTCCTTCTTGTCCGCTTTCTCGGTCTTCTCGGGAGCCGCAGCCTCGGCGCCTTCCTCCGTCTCCTGCTTTCCCTTCTTGATGACTTCGGGCTCGGCCGGACCCGCTGCCGCTTCCGCAGCCGCCGCTTCCGGAGTTGCCACGACTTCTTCTTTCACCGACGTGACGTGCGCCACCGGCTGGTTCTCATCTGTCAGGAACTTCAGCTTGTCGCTATGCGGCAGGTCTGAAACGCGCAGCACTTTGCCAAAGACGAGTTCGCTGACATCGGCATCGATATGGCTGGGAATGTCCGCCGGTAAGCACTCCACTTCGACTTCGCGAAGGATCTGCTCCAGGATGCCGCCCTGCTGCTTCACGCCCACGGGTTCGCCCTTCAGGAACACCGGCACCATGACCGTGAGCTTCTTGTCCATCGCGATCCGCTTCAGGTCAATGTGCAGCAGCTTGCCCTTGATCGGCTCGTATTGCCAATCGACGATCATGGCCTTGGTGCGATCGCTACCGTCCAGGGCGAGATCGAAAATGGTGTTATGGCCGGTTTCCGAATTAAGAATCCGGGTTACCTGGCGCGGGTCGACGCTGACGGAGACGGCATCTTTGCCGGCGCCATATACAACCGCGGGGATCTTGCCATCACGACGCACGCGGCGCGCATCGTTCTTGTTGCCCGGAGTCCGAGGTTGCGCTTCAAGTAAGTTGTTGTCAATTGCAGTTGCCATAAGTCTGTTTCCTGTCTACACAAATAATCTGCTGACTGAGGTCTCTTCATGAATGGACTGGATGGCTCGGCCAATCAGGCCTGCAATCGTGAGCACCTTGATCTTGGGCTCGTGTTTCCCAGCCTCCGTCAGCGGGATAGTATTGGTGACCACCACTTGCGTGATGGGGGATTGCGAAATGTTCTCAATCGCCGGGTCCGAAAACACCGGGTGCGAGCAGCACGCATACACTGCCTTGGCGCCGTTTTCCAGCAACGCGGAAGCCGTCTTCACCAGCGTTCCGGCCGTATCAATCAGATCGTCGATGACCAGACAGTTCCGCCCGTTAACATCGCCGATGACGTGCATGACCTCGGCCACGTTCATCTCAACACGCCGCTTATCGACGATGGCCAGCGCTGCGTCCATTTTCTTCGCGAAGAAGCGCGCGCGCTCCACGCCGCCCGCGTCGGGCGAGACCACCGTCAGATTCGGCAGATTCAACTCCTTGAAATAGCTCACCAGCACGGGCGATCCGAACAAATGATCCACCGGAATGTTGAAAAAGCCCTGCAACTGCGGCGCATGCAGATCGACAATCAACGCGCGATCCGCCCCGGCTGTCGTGAGCAGGTCAGCGACCAGCTTCGACGAGATCGGCACCCGCGGCTTGTCCTTGCGATCCTGTCGCGCATAACCGTAGTACGGAATGACGGCCGTGATGCGCCGCGCAGAAGCACGCTTGAGCGCATCGATCATCAACAACAATTCCATCAGGTGCTCGTCCACTGGTCGGCAGGTCGGCTGAATGACAAACACATCCGCTCCCCGCACGTTCTCCTGGATCTGGACATAGCATTCCCCGTCTTTAAAGCGCGTGACCATCGCCTGGCCTCGCGTCAGCCCTAGAAAGTGACAGACCTCGTCGGCGAGCGCCTCATTGGCAGTCCCGCAGAAGATCTTGAATTTGTCGTCCACGCGCGCGCGCACTGGTTTGCGCTCGCTCTTCTCTTCAGGCACCTGCTGGCCTTTTTTTTCCGCCGGCGTCGCTAAAGTTGCCATTTGGGGCTCTCTCGTAGACTGCGTTCAAGTTTCCGGTTTCGAGCTTCGAGTGTGACGCTGGTCCGCGTTTACACCCAACCCGCCAACTGCTGAACCACTTTCCGGACCTGGTTCTCAGTCTCGCTTCACCCTGCCTGGATCGCCACAAATCCACTGAGAACTGAGAACCGACAACGGAGAACTGATTTTGGCTGGGCCGCTAGGATTCGAACCTAGACAAAGTGCTCCAAAGGCACTTGACCTACCATTAGTCGACGGCCCAACTGTTTCGGTAGAACAAGTTTCAAGTTTCCGGTTTCGAGTTTCAAGAGAATTTCGAAATTCTTTTTCATCACTCGAAACTTGAAACCCGAAACTCTGACTAGGGCGTCCCGACCTTCTTCCAATATTGCGGTCGCGTCAGCGTGGTCGTCACCTGTGCCGGAACGCTCTGTTTACGCAACTTTGCTGCCGCTTTCTCTGCAGCATCTTTAGTTTGAAAGAGCCCGTACACCGCCGAGCCAGAGCCCGACAACGACGCATACAACGCACCGGCCCGCTCAAACACACGTTTCACGTCGCGTAATTCGGGATGTTGAGGAAACACGACCGTTTCGAAGTCGTTTTCAATCCCGGTACGGACGAGGTCGAGAAGCAGGGTCTCGGCCCGGCCCCTGCCACCTGCAGGGACACCGGATTCGCGTCCCGTTTTGTTTGCGGGAACGCCACTTAGCCACGAGGAAATCACACGACCAAGCTCCAACATTCTATCGGAGGGGTTCGTGCTCGTCAATTCCGATGGCTGTAAGCTCTCGTGCTGGCTCTGACTGCCGATCTCTGCGCGGCCCACGTGGGCACGGAAGCCCCCGTCCCTGCAGGCCAAGCGCAGCTCGGCACCGCTTTCCACGAATGCATCCCAGTCCGCAAACGCCTTCGGCGTCGACACCCCAGTTTCCGGAGTCGCGATCACGCACGGCATCGCCGGCAGATCCGGCAGCGGATAAACCTCTTCGCCGCGTCCAACGCCGAGAACCGTGCCACCAATCAGAAACAACGGCAGGTCGGACCCCACCTCCGCCGCGATGCGCAGCCGCTCCTCTCCCGCAAGTCGCTTTTTCAGCGCACGCTCCAGTGCAATCAATGCTGTAACCGCGTTCCCCGACGCGCCACCCAGGCCTCCCTGGACCGGCAGGCGCTTGTCGATGTCGAGCACAACCCGTCCCTTTGCCTTCAGTCCTGCCATCGCCCGCTCGAGGATGCGGTAGCACGTATTCGTCTCGTTCGTCGGTACTCGGGGATCGGCAGAGCGAATCGCGATCCCCGATCCACGTTCGACCTTCAGACGGAGAACGTCATGCAACGAGACCGTCTGATAGATAGTGCGCAATTCGTGGAAACCGTCGGCGCGCTTCGGCCCGATGGCGAGGCCAAGATTGATTTTCGCGAACGAACGAACGGTGACCGGCATGGATGGAGGTCTGAAACAGCTTCTAAAGGCAGATTGAGGATAGTGCAGCAGAGACGCAATGCCAAGGAGCGACGACCCATGCTTCTCGCTATACTCCCGAGCAATGTCACGCAAACACGCAGTCTTTGCGCTGCTGGCCCTTACCGTCGCGGTGGCCGCGATCGCGCTGCTCGCGCCGCGCACACCGCAGCCCCTCAATTACCACAACTTCGCCGACCATCGGGCCTGGCTCGGCATTCCGAACTTCGGGGACGTCGCCTCCAACCTCGCTTTTGCGATCTTCGGTGCCTGGGGCCTGGGGTTCCTGCTTCGCCTCCGTTCAACAGAAACCGTCGTGCACTTTGTCGATTCGCGCGAGCGATGGTTCTACCTGCTCGTATTCTTCGGAATGCTGCTGACCGCAGTCGGTTCGTCGTACTACCATCTTGCGCCCGACAACGATCGCCTGGTCTGGGATCGCCTGCCCATGACCATCGTCTTCATGTCACTCGTCGCGGCAATGATCGCGGAGCGGATCAGCGTGCGGGCGGCTCTTTGGCTATGGCCGATCCTGCTGGCGATTGGGATCCTGAGCGTGCTCGAGTGGAATTGGACCGAACACGCCAGCCACGGCGACCTGCGCTTCTATGCCGCTGTGCAGGTCTACGCAGTTCTGGTTTTGCTGTGCGTACTGTTTCTCCCGACGGGATACACCCATGGCTGGTACCTGGGCGCGGTGGTCGGTTTCTACGTGCTCGCGAAACTGCTCGAGACCTTTGACATGCAAGTGTTCGCGGTCGGCCACATCGTCAGCGGACACACGCTGAAGCATGTCGTGGCCGGGCTGGCGGGTTATTGGATTCTGAAGATGCTGGATAGAAGACAGGTATCAAGCCAGATCTGAGGTATCAGGTATCAGAAACTGCCAAAAATTTGGGCGCAATGAGTACAAAGGGGCCAAGCGGAAATGGAATATCAAATCCTAAGACCTGAAACCTGACGCCTGCTTTCAGGTCCTTCGCTTGTAGTACACCGCAAACTCAAATCCGGGGTTCGGCGGAAACAGTTCCGCGATTTTGCGCAGGCGTTCGGCCAACGCGGTTGGAGCGAGCAGAGGATAATCGCGTTCCCGCAGGTCGTAGTAATCGACATCCAGGTAAAGCGACAGCAGGTAGATCGAAATCGCGTCGGAAAATGCGGCGGCGAAGTACTCGTTTTTATATTTCTCCACGTCGGGGCCACTCACAGTCGCGCCCTTGCGCGCGTCCCAGGCATCGAGGGAGGTTTCCCCGCGCGCGCCGGCTTCCACCTGCTTCCAGCAAAGATCCGCAAACGCCTGCGAGACACCGATCTTTTCGACGGTCGCGTGCCCCACGTTGATATAGAACTCGAATGCGACTGAAAATTTGTCGTCCATCAGCCGCGTGGAGATGAATACACACTGTGCATCGCCCAGATTCAGATTGCGGTGACAGACCGCGTTATCGCTGAGAACGACGTCATAGCGGTCGGCGATTACCGTGTCGTCGCCCTGGCTCACTGTGAGCGGAACGAAATAGTAGGCCTTTCTTTCAAGCGCAGCGGCGGCGGCGCGCGGGACGGCCGCGATCATCCGTTCCAGATCGGCTTCGGTGATCGTGACCTCGCCCGTGGTCGCGTAGCAGATTCCGTTGGCTGCCTGCGAGACGGGATTCTGCCGAACCACTTCCGCGGGGGTCCGCGTCAGCGCTGGTGTCGCTTGCGACATAAACGCCATTGTAACGCACCCGACACAGTGCGCCCTCCGGACGGTGGGGTGTAACCTGAAAGTCATGCAGAAGCAGACCAGTCCTCGCAGACCGCGCTGGTATGCGATCCCCGCGCGCGTTCTGTTTGTTACCTTTCTGCTTACGTTGCTGTCGTTTGCGGTGAGTCTGTTGATTTCGATCGTGGGCCTGCTGGTGGTCGCGAAATTCCAGGGTGCGACCCCGGACATGCGCTTTGCTTATCGCGGCGTTGCTCTGCCCGCAGCGGCCATTACGGGCGCGATCGTTCTTTTTCTTTCCTCGGCGCTCGAGATTCGCCACTACCGGCAAACGAAGGCTCTGGCCGGTATAGCGCGCGCCAGTCGCTGAGCGCCATGGGATTCGGCGTGCGAGGCGCAGGGGATCGTGATCCCGCTCAAAAGTGAACTCAGGTGTCCGTTTTCGCGCGACTCATCCTCAGGGATGTGTCGTAGTACCTAGTTAGCTATCTCTTGGCGGGCTCGTTGTTGCTAAAGTGCGCTTGTTTTAAAGTTCATGGGCCGGTGGTGTAATCCGGAACACGGCGGGAAGATCCGCAGATGGAGGTTCGAGTCCTCGCCCGGTCCACCAGATTCATCTTCCGTACAGTTAGGCTCGCCGCTCCGCTTCATCGACCGCACCTGTTCCCCTGAAGTCCGCCCCTATTAAAGGGGTCGCTCCCCTATAAAATGGAATCATGCGACCTCGGATCGCCATTCCTGTCCCACACTCGGGAGATGCTGCCTATGCCGGCCGCGCTTTGCCGCAGTACGAGCGTGCCGTCGAACTCGCAGGAGGGGATCCGGTCCGCATTCCGCTGGATGCCGCGCTCGCGGAAGTGCAGAAACTCGTGGATGCCTGCGACGGCGTTCTGCTGCCCGGCAGCCGCGCGGATGTGGATCCGGCAAAGTATCAGTCTTCGCGGGATGCGAAGACCGCGGACCCTGATGTGCCACGTGACGCCGTCGACGAACTGCTGCTGCGGGACGCATATCAGGCGCGCAAACCCGTACTCGGGATCTGTTACGGTCTGCAGATTCTGAACGTGCATTGTGGCGGGACGTTGATTCAGCACATCGAGTCGGCGATCAACCACGAGGCGGGGCGGTCGGTGCCGGTCGCCCACGCGATTGACGTGGAGTCCAACTCAAAGCTGGCCGAGATCGTGAATGGTTCCAGCGCATCGCTTGCTGAAGTCCCGGTGAATTCCAGTCATCATCAGTCAGTGGGTCAGGTGGGGGCAGGTTTGCGCGTCGTGGCGCGCTGCCCTGAGGATGACATCGTGGAAGCAGTCGAGGGGACCGCACCCGATCACTTTGTTCTTGCGGTGCAATGGCACCCGGAGCGCTCGGTGGATGCCGACGCGTTCTCGCGGGCGATCTTCGAAGCACACGTGCAAGCGGCGCGCGAACACCGCGCGGCACTCGCCTCAGGCAACACGTCTGGCTAAACGTACTGCGGATCGGGATCGCCAGTTCGATTGAGTTCTTTCGGTCAACCCTGTTTTTTTGCCCGCGGTTTCGCGGATGCTGATCTCGCGCCCGTTGGCTTCTGCTTAGCCGGCATCTTTTCCAGCAGGACGACCACATTCGCGATGGCCGCATTGTCGGTGCCGATCCCTTCCGGAGTCTTGGCCTTCAGTCCGACGCAATCTTTGGGAATGCTGAGCAGTTCTGCGACGCGGTTCCGGATGCTTCCTGCGTGCGGCCCGATTTTGGGCGTGAGCAAAATAATCGACGAGTCCAGGTTGTTGATCGCGTATCCCAACTCGCGCACGCGGCGTTGCGCCTCGCGCAAAAACGTTACCGAATCAGCCCCCTTCCACTGCGGATCGGTCGGAGGAAAGAGCGTCCCGATGTCCGGCGCGCCGATCGCCCCCAGCAGCGCATCCGTGATGGCGTGCAATAACACATCACCATCGGAGTGTCCGCCCAAGCCCTGAGGATGAGCGATCGTGATTCCCCCAATCTTGAGGGGGATTCCGGTTTTGAATTCATGCGAGTCCCATCCGAATCCGATGCGCGTGGCCGGTTGCAAATCAGTCTCCTGTGCGACTAGTGCGCAAATAAAATTCAGCCAGTTCCATGTCCGAAGGAGTCGTAATCTTCAGATTTCGTGGCGAACCCATGACGACGGCAACCGCGCCACCAGACCGCTCTACCAGCGATGCCTCATCGGTGCCCATGAATCCATCGGCGCACGCCTCGTCGACTGCTCTCTTCAAGATCTCGTAACGGAAGCCCTGCGGCGTCTGAGCCATCACCACGCGTTCGCGCGGGATCGTTGTAGCGATCAGCGCGCCATCCGCCGTGCGATCCACTTGCTTGATCGTATCCACAGCAGGCATGCCGGCGATCGCTGCGCCATGCTTTTTCGCGCCTTCGATGACCTCATCGATGATCTCCTCCGTCACAAAAGGCCGCACCGCGTCGTGCACCAGGATGACATCGTCGGGCGCCGCCGAGACTCGGGCCAAAGCATTGGCCACAGACTGCTGGCGATGTTCGCCGCCCTCGACCAACTCAACCTTTTTCTGCAAGACGTCTTTCGCTTCTGCCTCCAGCCGTTCACGGAACCCGGCGATCTCGTCTTTTCGGAGCGCGACGAAAATTTCCGCAACGCGTGGATGAGAGGCGAATTTGCGCAGCGTGTGAATCAGGATCGGCGTGCCGCCCAGCTCGGTGAATTGTTTCGAGGGGACCGATTTCTTGGTTTTGGAACTAGGGGCCGGAGCCATGCGCGTTCCAAGCCCGGCAGCCGGAATGATCACAACAACCTTCATGGCGGGCGCAAGTATACGGGTAGCTTTGAGGGGAGTTCAAATCGCCAGCGAGGGAGATGTCGGGAAGCAGAGGCTTAAATCGGGATGGTGGGCCGATGGCGGAAACTCCCTCAGAACACTCTCACTTTAAACGTCAAATACTTCTTCGGATTCTCGCGGATCGATTTCACGAGTTCCCGCGTCTCCACCAGCATCTGGTCGGTGTTGTTGTAAAGGGATGGGTCTTTGAAGAGCTTGCCCACCGTACCCTGGCCAGCCTCGAGTTGTTCGGTTAGCGCGGAAAGCTTTGTGATGGTGTTATCGAGCTTCTGCGCAAGCGCCTCGTCTTTGGTCAGCTTGCCAATCGCTCCCTTGCCGGCATTGATGTCGTCGGTAAGCCTTTTGACATTCGCGATCGTCTGATTCGCGTTGTCATACAGGCTGGGATCCTTAAGAAGCTTTCCGGCGGATCCCTTGCCTTGCTGTAACTCGTCGATTAGGACGTTGACCTTGTCAACCGCCGCGATTGCCTTGTTGTAAGCCTCGTCGGTGATCAGCAACTTGCCCAGGCTCCCCTGTCCGTTGCGGACCGTATCCACAATGCCTTTGAATTCATTCACAGTTTGCGCGAACTGGTTGTACAGCGAAGGGTCGTAGATGAGTTTGCCGATCGAGCCTTGTCCGCTTTCGATGAAGGCCAGGACTCGGTCGGTACGCTTCAACAGCGCATCCAGATTCTGAAGTGTCCCTTGGCTCGCGCGCACCACGTCCTGAATGTCAGGCGTCTCCCGAGTGGCCAGCGTATCGCCATCCACGGCCGTGGGACCTTTCGCGTGGGCGCTATCGATATTGATGTAGGTTTCCCCCAGAACCCCGGCCGTGCTCATCGACGTGACCGAGTCTTTGTGGATGTTGCGGCTGTACTTGGTGGTCACTTTCATGAGCACTTCCACAGGCGTGGGCTCTTTGTTGTCGACCACGCGCACTCCGGCCACGTTTCCGATATCCACCCCTTGCAACCGCACCGGAGCGCCATTACGCAGACCCTGCGCATCGTCAAAATAGGATTTCAAGGTGATTTTCGGAGTGAACAGGCCCGCTGTTCCGCTCATCAGGAAGATGAGCACCGCCAGGGTAAGGCTGGCGAACAGCACGGTCAGGCCCACGCGCAGCTGGGACCACTTCAGTTGCTTCTGGCTAGGCACATTGCCCCCGCCGACACGGAATCAGCGCCCGGCCCCAGCGCTCGTACAATCCCATCATCTCCTCTCCGCTTACGGCTCAGCGGATTTCGCTGATGATAACAGACCCTCGAAGCGGCTCTCCACGTCATGTGGGACGGGGCACAAGGGTTGGCAATAGCGCAAGCGCCACCAGGTAGGCGACACCGCCGCATGCCAAAGTTATATTCAGTCCGAAATGAATGGCGATCACCATGGCCAGCACGGAGCCAAGCACGCTGGCGGCGGCATTCATGGCCCACGCCCACTCGATCGAATTGTCCGCCGTGTTCGCCGGCTCTCCAAATTCCGAGGCGGGTAGCTCCAGTTCGGCGGTAGTCGCCAAAGCCCGCAGACCTGTGGGAAATGGCATCCCCATGGCAAATCCCAGCGGAACCAGGACAGCCGCACTGACCACCAGCTTGGCGGGGAAGGGCAGTCCAATCAGCCAGGTCAGCAGATGTGCCAGTCCCCACGTGTAGACAGCGATGGCGATCATCAGAAAGATCAGCGGAACCCAGGCTCGCCCGGCATCGGATAACCAGCTGCGGGAAAACAGGCTGCCAGCGCCACTCGATAGCAACAGTAGAAAAATCACAACCGTCAGCGCATAGGTGGGGTGTCCAAGAAATAATACGAAACGCTGGATGAAGGCGATCTCCACCAGGATGTAACCCAACCCGATGCAGACAAAGTAGAGCAGGCAGAGCGCGCTGCACGCGCCCACCACCGATCAGCATGGGGGCAAGGAGAAAAACGAGCACGGCGATTGCCGAAATGATGAAGACCATGCCCAGCACAACCACGCCGAGGTTCACTTTCCAGTCGATCCCGCGTTGCAGTCCTCCGTCGTGCAGGATCTGGTCGGTCTTGAGCGTAAAGAAGAAAAATGGAGCATTGTCATCGACGGGCGCCACGTTGTAGGGGTAATCGTGCGCGAAGCCGCTGGGATCATTGCGTGCAATCAGCTTCGAAAAAGGATTTTGCCCGGGCTCGGAAGGCAAATACAGGGCGGCGAGATCCTCGTTTCGTTCAAGGTGGGCTCGCACGGCATCTTCTTCTTCCCGGGTGAAGGCGCTCTTTTTGGCTAGAACCACTACCGGGATGCCGTCTTCGTCGAGGTCTCCTTCTGAGACGACGATGAAATTGTTCGCTGGATTGGCAACGCCCAGTTGATGCAAAGCCTCGGTTGCCACCGACACCACACGCAATGCCTCACGCGGTTCCCGGAACTCCCAGCGGGTAATCGCAATCAAACCGTCGGGCTTGAGGTGCTCAAAATATTCTAGGAAGGCATCCACCGTGTACAGACTGTTCTCACTCAGGGCGAAGGCTCCGGCGGCGGTCGAGGCCCACGTATCCACCAGCGTCATCTGCACCACGTCGAAATGCTGATCTGCGTTACGCACGAACGAGCGGCCGTCAGTCACCTGCATGTGCACTTCGGGCCGTTGATACAGGTGCTGGGAGTAATCGGCATAGCGGTCGCGCATGACGGCAGTCGCGATGATGGGATTAATCTCGATTCCTGTCACGCTTGGGCTACCGTTGGCGACTGCGCGTAAAACATCGACACCGCCACCCGGGCCAATGATGGCGTACTCGCCGTGCGGGCGCAGTACGTTCGCCAAAGCCGGAGGCGAGGCCATCAGATTCTTCTGCCAAGCTGTGCCCTCCCAGACATGAGGATCGGCGTTCATAACGTAGGTAGAGGCGTCCGCATCGATGACGATCGCTCGCGCGTTGTCGCCTTGCCGATCCACTTCCACGCGCGAGATCGCGTTCCAGCGCGCGAATTCGACCCAGGCTTTGTCGCGCAGGGTGCCTTTCGCGTAAATGACGTCAACGAGGCGGCCGGAATGGTTTGCAGCGATCACTGCCAGAAGAATGGCTGCGAGCGCGGCGCTCGCCCGTCGTATCACCGGTCGATTTGCCCACACACGCGCCGCCAAGGCCATCGCTACCGCCGCAAACAGGATTGCATTCGGCCCGCCCACCCAGTTCAGAAGAGGCACAATCGCCAGGCATGCCAAAGCGCCGCCAAGCAAGTCCGCTCCATAGAGGCGCGCAATCGTACGAGACTCGCGGGCAAATACGACGGAGAAGAGAAGCCCAACCAGGAAGAAAGGAACCGCCGACGACAAGTAGATGGCGCTCAGCTTGAGCAGGTTCATCCAGGTCAGTTCCAGCGATACCGGGATGTGCAACACGACTTCGAGTACCGCCGGAATAGCGATCGCATTCGCGCAGCAGAGCGCAGATGCAAACGACTGTGTTCCAAGTTTCGCGAGCTTGGTGCGAAACAGATAGGCACACACGCCGCCCGCGCCTAATCCAAGCAGTGCAATAGAAATTGCCAGGAACGCGAAGTGATAGAAGAGGACCACGGAAAACAGCCGAGTGAGCCCGAGTTCCAGCAGGAGTGCGGCGAAGCTGCTCAGTCCGATTCCAAACAGCAGAGTTCGTTCGCGGACCGGGACTGCCCTGGAAGACACTGCGGATGGGGACGTGATGGTTGCCATGAGTCCTGAATGTGGAGGCGTCAGTCTAGCAGACCAGGTCAGCTTTCGAGGATGACCTGGGCCATGGCTTCGCTCTTCGTGTGGGTCAGAGAGAGTGCGATGTTGGTGGCCCCAAGCCTGGCCGCGAATTCCGCGGCCTTTCCATGCAGGAGAAGGGTCGGGCGTCCTCCGGGTTTGCGAGCAACTTCAATGTCGCGCCAGCGCACGCCGTGATTCCAGCCGGTGCCGATCGCCTTCATGCCCGCTTCTTTGGCCGCGAAGCGAGCGGCGTACCGTTCCACGCGATTCGCCTTCGACTCGCAATACGCAATCTCGCCTTCGGTGAAGATGCGCTTGAGAAAGCGTTCGCCATGACGCTCGATAACCTCGCGAATCCGGTCAACTTCAGCAATGTCGATGCCGGTGCCGACGATCATGCAGAAACGTTAGCACATACAGCCGGAGCGCTGACGGCAGTCGCACTTAGGAATTCATTCGGCTGAGAGACAGATCGTAACCGGTTCTGCGGTCGTGACGTTATGAGAACAGAGGCGTGCTGCTGTAGATCAGCCGGCTATCGACCAGGTGCGCTTCCTTGGTGAGCGCGTGCGGCTTGGGAGGAGCGTCCCCATCGATGTGTAGCACGGTGTGTCCATGCGCCACCAGCCAGTCCGAAACCAGCATGCGATGGCAATGGAACCAAACCCGTTCGGCGCACATGTAAGCCGTGCGCGAAGCTTCCGCGATCTTCACCAACTCTGTGGCCGCCTGCTCGAATTCAGGCGTCAGCATGTAATCTGCGTAATTACGGAAGCTCGCATTGCGCAAACCGGTGTTTGGGGACTCTTGCAGCATCTTCTTGCGATATCCGCCGAGCGCTTTCATCCAGATGTAGCGGATTCCCGCTGCTGGGAGCGCGGCTTCCAGACTTTCGCGGTTGAAGTGCGGCAGCCGGCGCGAGACCGGGAATGCGCGAATATCGACGAGGGTTTGAATGGAGTGATGGTTCAGAACCTTTGTGAGTTCGTCCAGCGAACGCGTGGAATGCCCGATGCTGTACAGAGTTGCCAAGTCTTCATTTCATCACATTGGCAGCGGTTGAGTCGGGTTGCGCCAGTCGTTCGCGGGACCATCGCGGGCGAAGCGGCGGGGCTATTCCGCCTTCTCCGCGATCGATCGCAGCGCCGAAACAACTAGCTCGTCTTGTTCTGAAAAAACTGTGCGCAGATCGATCACGACTCGACTGTCCTGCACGCGCGCGATCACCGGGACGTCGGCGTGCCGCAACCGCGCAAGCAGTTCATCGGCGCCCAGTCCGTCGATTGCAACCGCTATCAACCATGTCGCCAGTGTCGCCGACGGCGCTGCGCCCCCGCCGACCACAGATTCTCCTTCGATTACGTCCGCTCGCAGGCCCGAGATGCGAGCGAGTTCTTTGGCCATCGCCCGAGCCCGTTTTGCAATCTCGTCCGGCGACAATCCCATCATTCGCAGCGTGGGGATTGATTCGTGATCGCCCTTCACGTAAGCGAGTAGCGTCGCTTCCAGTGCCGCGTAGGTGAGCTTGTCGACGCGCAAAGCTCGAAACAGGGAGTTGGACCGCATGCGCCGGATCAGATCTCCGCGTCCCGTAAGCATTCCGGCCTGCGGACCTCCCAGCAGCTTGTCTCCGCTGTACGTGACCATATCGACGCCCGCGTCGAGACTGTGCTTCACGCCGAATTCGCCCGGAACGCCAGTCGGCGCTAGATCCAGTAAAGCCCCGCTGCCCAGATCCTCCACGAGCGGAAGGTTGCGTTCTCGCGCGAGCGCCGCCAACCCTGTGAGTTCGGGTTGCTCGGTGAAGCCGGTGATCTCGAAGTTCGACCGGTGCACGCGCAGCAGACATCGGGTTTTTTCGTTGATCGCGTCGGCGTAATCGCTGATGCGGGTGCGATTCGTGGTTCCTACCTCGCGCAGAACTGCGTTCGACTGCTTCATGACGTCGGGAATGCGGAACGACCCTCCGATCTCGACCAGTTCTCCCCGCGAAACGATCACCTCACCGCCCGCCGACAGCGTGTTGAGCGCGAGCCACACCGCGGCAGCATTGTTGTTCACCACGATGGTCGAGATCGGCCGCTGAGCGTTATCCTCCATTGCTCCCAACAACTTTCCGAACAGTCGATCGACATGAGCATCCCGCTCGCCCCGCTTGCCTTCGGCCAAATCAAATTCGAGATTCGAATATCCGTCCGCGACTTCACGCAGATGATCGAGCGCAGCGCGAGCCAGCGGTGCACGCCCTAGATTGGTATGCAGGACAACTCCGGTGGCGTTGATGACCGGGCGCAGGGACCAGTTGGTTTCAACCAGCACCTGTTCTTCGACCGCGTCGAGAAGCCCGTCGAGAGCCGAATCCAGAGCGGACGGATCCAACTGAGCGCTCTGAATCTTCGCCCGCAATCCTTCCAGAACGGCGCGCGCGGCGTCCGTGACCACCGCTCGGCCATACCGCGCGATCGCTCGAGAGAGCCCCTCGTCGCGCAAGAGCTCGTCGACGGAAGGGAGTCGTCGATAAAGATCCGATTTGGAGCGGGGTGTCACGCGCGAGGATTATCCCACGTCGGCAACGGTCATATGCGGCTGCAAGCTGCTACAGTGTGTGCAGATAGCTCAGCAGATTCTGAACCTGCTCATCGTTCAACTCGCGGCCGAACCCGGGCATTTTGCTGCGGCCAAAGCGGATGATCTCGCCCACGCGGTCGTCATTGGCCGGCAGCCCGCTCTCCGACAAGTACTCTCTCTTGAAGACGCCTTTCAGTCCCGGGCCCTTTTTTCCTCGCGAGGAGTAAGGTTCATGACATTGATCGCAATACTTGTCATACACCTTGCGCCCGGCAGCCTGCTGCGCGTTTAAACCAAGCTCCGCATCGGACTTGCGCCGCTCAACATCGCACCCCAACAGCAACAACAACGGAATCGCGCTTGCCAGAGCAATGCCCGCGGGGCGTATCCAGAACCGGCAGCGGCTGCCGCATGCAGAAAATTTCATGAGTCCTCGAAATGCCGAGGGGGCGCGAACCATTCGCATCTCCTCGGACGTACAATATCTATACAAAGCCACGCCATGCGCGTTACGGTCAAGCGAATTTACGAAAAGCCTTCCCGAACCGATGGAACGCGTGTGCTGGTGGACCGCCTGTGGCCGCGCGGCTTGACCAAAGAGGATGCTGCCCTGGACGCGTGGCTCCGTGACCTGGCTCCCTCGGACGAGTTGCGCCACTGGTATCATGCCTACCCACAGGCGTGGGCCATCTTTCGCCGTCGCTACCTGAAAGAATTGGCCAGTCCCGAGGCGTCGGCCCAACTGCAGGAGCTCTATCGGATGACAGGCCAGCGAAAGCGTCTGACGTTGCTTTACGCCTCCAAGAACGAAGAGCGCAACAACGCCATCGTCCTCAGGGACCTTCTTAACGGAATGAAAAAGCCACCGACGGGTACGGGTCCTGGAGTCGCTGTTCCGGCGCGGCTCCGGAAAGCGGCGCGGCGTCCCGGCTAGATTGGATCACTTGCGGGAGGGATCATCTTCGACGATGGTATCTACGATCGCATCGATCGCATCCGTAACTTTCTTCGCGGGTACATTGAAATTATTCGACAGGATAACGAACGCGAGATCGTCGCCGCGATCCGTCGTGAGGTAGCCGGACAGCGTTTTGACTCCGCCCAGCGACCCGGTCTTGCCATGGACCCGGCCCTGCGCGTGCGTTCCTTTCAGACGATCAGCAAGAGATCCATCAATCCCAGCAACCGGAAATGTGTCGCGAAACGCCGCACCCCACGACTGGTGCGAGGCATATTTCAGCAATTCCACCACCGCGTGCGGAGTGACCAGGTTCTGCCGCGAAAGCCCGGAGCCATCGTAGAAAACATATTGATCGCTTGGAATGCCGGCGCGCGTAAGGAACCCGCGCACTACTTCCAATCCGCTGTCCACGGTTGCGGCGGTTCCTCTCTCCCGTCCCAGCAAGCGCAACAGAATCTCGGCGTGCAAGTTCTGGCTGACTTTGTTGATGACGCGAATGTCTTCGATCAGGGGCTTGGAGTCATAGCTCGCCAGCACCAGCTGCGGGTTCAGCGCAATAGGGCGCGAAGGATCGCCGCCACCTCTCGCCTCCGCGGTCGCGGTCACACTGAAGGTCGAAAGCCGCGCCAGTTCCGTGTGGTGCGCGCGGTCATTCCCGTAAACCGTAATGCCCCGTTTCTCGAGCAGGCTTCGAAACAGTTCTGACGCAAAAGCTGCTGGATCCGCGATCGCCAGTGCTTCGTTGGCTCCTGGATCGTCGATCGGCATCTCGCCCCACAGTGTCAGCGCCGTCGAGCCGGGCTCGCGATTGAAAAAGATGCGCCGGGTGGAACCTGCGGGAGTGGTGATGATGCGATTATCGACGTGGTAATAATCGGCAAATGGCACGACACTGACGAACGCCCGCTCTCCCGCGCGGTCCGCCGGCAGGATATTCACAAAAACGACGTTGTCGTTGATCGTCAGCGCCGATACCGGAGCGCCATCGCCCCACACCAGATCGTCCTGGCTCCAGCCCTCGCCGTAGCGCTCAAATGCGAAGAAGGAATCATCGGCAATAAGATCACCGTCCACATACTTCACGCCTTTGAGCACTAGGCTGTCGGCCAGATCTTCGAGGACCTTGATCGGATGATCGTTGCGCTGGGTGCGCAGATCGTAAGGCAACTCGCGCCCGGAAAGGTTCGGATCGCCGCGCCCTACCAGCAGCAGGTCCCCACTTAGCCGCCCGTGCTTGTCAAGAAAACCCGTTGTCTCTACGGAAGTTCGAAAGCGGTAGTCGGGGCCGATCAGCGCCAGCGCTGCCGACGTTGTGAACAGTTTGGTATTGGAAGCGGGAGTAAACAGCTTATCGGAATTCTGCGAATAGAGAATCTTCCCCGTCTTCAGCGAGACAATTTCGATGCCCCAGAACCCATGGTCGAGATCGGGCTCTTTGAGAATAGTCGCGATTCGCGCCCAAAGAGGCTTCTGCTTGGCTGCCTCAAGAGGACCTGCCAACCAAAGGCAAAGCAGAAGCAGCAAGACGGAGCCGGACCTTAGGGGTCGCATCGCGTTGCAGTTATTTTAGCACCGAAAACAAGGCCGTTCGCGGCCAGGTGTCAGGTCGCAAGTGTTGGGCCTTAGGGGAGCGTGTTACACGTTCGCCACGCTTAAAATCGAATGCGAACCCAACCGTGAACGCCGAATCCTAAGCGCGAATACCGCACATCGAATTCCTGACACCTAGACCTGACACCTAAGGCCTGACACCCAAGACCTAAGACCCGGCACCTCATTTAGAATCTCACCCCATGCGCACCGTCTTCGACTGGAACATCGGAACGCGTTCTCTCGCTCTCGGCAAGCGCACGCTCGTGATGGGCGTCCTGAACGTCACACCTGACTCTTTTTCTGACGGCGGCCAGTTCCTCGATCCCGACAAAGCTGTCGAACACGCTCTTCGGCTTCTCGACCAAGGTGCTGAAATCATCGACGTTGGCGGCGAATCCACCAGGCCCGGGGCGCGCGTGACCCCGTCCGGCTCCGGCAAAGCCTCGGAGGCAGCCAAGCCGGTGACCGAAAAAGAAGAGCGTGAACGCGTTCTGCCCGTGATCATCAAGCTGAAGCAGAAGCGACCGAACGCCGTCATCTCCGTCGACACCTACAAGGCCAACGTCGCCCGGGCTGCCGTCGAAGCTGGTGCGGAGATCGTCAACGACGTGAGCGCTTTCCGCTGGGACGCCAAGATGGCCAAGACCGTTGCCGAATTGAAATGCGGCGCTGTTCTGATGCACATGCGCGGCCGGCCTGAGGAGTGGCGCAAACTAACGCCAGTCGCCGACATCGTGATGCTCGCCAAGCGTGAATTGCGCGACTGGGCCGACGCCGCCACCATGGCGGGCGTGAAGCGCGAACGGATCGCCGTCGATCCCGGCTTCGGCTTCGGCAAGAACTTCGAAGATAACTATCCTCTGCTTCGCCGCCTCGAGGAGTTTCACCAGCTGCGCTATCCGTTGCTGGCCGGTGTCTCCCGCAAATCCTTCATCGGGCGGATGATTAATCGCGACGGCAAGGACGCTCCCATCCCGGATCGCGTCTATGGGACCGTTGCCGCCGAAACCGTCGCCATCCTTAAAGGGGTGCACATCATTCGTACGCACGACGTGCGCGCCTGCGTCGATGCCGCCCGCGTTGCTGACGTGGTCGCCTGAAGGCCGCGAGAAAAACCGAGCATCTCTTCCATCGCTGCTCTCATCTATCGCTCGATCCAAATCGCGAAATTTTTCCAGACGATCAAAAATGGACCCACTCCTTAAACTCACAGACGATCCGCGCGTCACCGTTCGCCGCTCCGGCCTGCCCAACCCCGATGGCACCTGCGTCGTTTACTGGATGCAGCGCGCGCAGCGTGGGCGCGACAACCCCGCCCTCGATATCGCGGTTGAAGCGGCAAACGCGGTCGGAAAACCCATCGTCGTCTTCTTCGCTCCGCGTCCCTTCCCACCCGCGAATCTCCGTCATTACGCCTTTCTTGCACAAGGCATTGGCGACATAGCCGAGGCGCTCGAGAAGCGCGGCGTTGGATTCGTCCTGCGACGCTTTCCCGACCACAGCCTGCTGCGGTTCTGCGAGGAGCTGAAACCCGCGCTCCTCGTGGGCGACGAAAATCCCCTCCGTCAGGCCGAAGCCTGGCGCGTGACGGTTTCGAAGAAAATCAAGGTCCCGCTCTGGACGGTCGACGCCGATGTCGTCGTTCCCTCGAAGCTCCTGGAAAAAGAACAATACGCCGCACACATCCTTCGTCCACGTCTGCAGTCGAAGCTCAAACAATTTCTTATCCCGTCGACGAATCCCCAAGCCAAATTTCCATCGATCAAAGCACGCGGGCTCGCGTCCGTTGCGGCTGCCGGAATCAACGTGGCGGCTCTCACCCAAGGCTGGAACATCGATCGATCTGTTGAGCCGGTCTCCGATTGGCGCGGTGGCACGAACGAAGCGCTGCGCTTGCTCAAAGATTTCGTCCGCCACAAACTCACCCGCTACATGCGCGAACGCAACCATCCCGAGCTCGAGGGTACCGCCCGTCTGTCGCCCTATCTGCACTTCGGACACCTCGGCCCACTCACCGTCGCTCTCGCTGTGCAGGATGCTGACGCACCCTCGGTGACCAAAGAAGCGTTTCTGAACCAGCTAATCACGTGGCGCGAGTTATCGATCAACCTTGTTCACTACAATCCCAATTACGACGGTTTCGAGTGCGGCGAACCGTGGGCACACCGCACGCTCGCCCAGCATGCGAAAGATGCGCGTCCCGTTCTCTACAACGAGCGGCAACTCGAGAACGCCGAGACCCACGATCCTCTCTGGAACGCTGCGCAAATGCAGATGGTGAATACGGGATGGATGCATAACTACATGCGCATGTACTGGGCCAAGAAAGTTCTGGAATGGACGCCCTCGCCCGCGCAGGCCCACCCGATTGCAGTGCGCCTCAACGACAAATATGAACTCGATGGCCGCGATCCGAACGGCTATGCGGGCATTGCCTGGTCGATCGTCGGGAAATTTGACCGGCCCTGGTTTGAGCGCCCCATCTTCGGCCAGATCCGCTACATGTCCGGCGCGAGTACCGGGAAAAAGTTCGACCGCAAAAGATACATCGCGCAGAACTCGCTGTCCGCCATGTTCGGAAACTAGAATCCACAGGTAGGCATACAAAGTGTCGTTGGGTTACTGTCGGGTTCGGTTGTTGAAGGCGCGTCTTTCTGCCTGATTCCGACTCCTTGATTCTGGCTACTCTGCTTGGCCGTCCGGACAAGTAGTGTGTGCGTGGGATGGCGGCGTCGCGTGTACTTCCGGTGTTTGACTGCGTCACCATTCGAATGTAAGTTCTGCTGCACAAATCCCTAATTCTCCAGCCCGCGAACAGCAGACTGCCGGGAGCAAGCTGGCCAAAACGCCCCAAGACTGTTCGCGATCGGTTCTGTGTCCAGGTTTCACGCGCTACCAAGATAGCTGACATCAACATCGCGCGACTTTAAATGAGTTTCGCTCATTACCGGACGTGTGCGTTCCTACGCGGAGGTGTGAAATGACGCATTGGAAGAGGTTAGCGATCATCGGAACCGTTCTGGTCGCAGTCGCAATCGCAACATCGCAACGAGCGCCTCATGATCCTGGACCGCGATCCGGCCCTCCCGGCGCCGGTGCGGTCATCAACACAAGCGCTACGGCAGCAGTAATAGGCTTCTATCCATCTCTGAACGCAGCCGAACAGGCCGCATATGCGAATGGAGTAGCTCAATTTGTGGAAGAGGAAGGCGTTCCCGATCAACCGCCCGGAACCGGGAATGGTGGCCTGGGGCCCGGCTTCAACTCGACCAGTTGTGGTTCGTGTCACGCCCAACCCGCGATCTTGGGCTCAAGTCCCGGCGTGAACAGCCCACAAGTTCCCCAACCGAATCCCCAGATCGCGGTCGCCACGGCAATGGGGGCGACCAACGTCATCCCGCCATTCATCACGGTGGGTGGGCCCGTCCGAGAGGCCCGATTCATTCGCAACTCGGACAGCACGCCCGACGGCGGTGTCCAC
>Ga0210409_10001613_pt1 | contig 28804 bp, 30 predicted proteins | sample IncBWH17MmetaG_FD_161649 | JGI IMG/M metagenome (GOLD analysis project Ga0210409, IMG submission 161649) | Forest soil microbial communities from Barre Woods Harvard Forest LTER site, Petersham, Massachusetts, United States - Inc-BW-H-17-M | ecosystem: Environmental > Terrestrial > Soil >...
AAGGAGTCCGTCATGAGCGCCACATCTCCCGCAGGTCCTTCCTCATCCGCCGTCGCGAAGATCAAGGAAAAGGCGCGACGCTTACGCATCCTCTCGATGATGTCCACCACCGCGGCTGGGTCAGGCCATCCGACTTCGTGCATGTCCGCGGCGGATCTCGTGGCCGGACTATTTTTCTACGCGATGAAGTTCGACGCGAACAACCCGAATTCGCCCGATGGCGATCGCTTTGTGCTGTCGAAGGGGCACGCGGCGCCGGTTCTGTACGCGGCATTGGCGGAGGCGGGCGTGTTTCCAGAATCGCGTGTGATGACGCTGCGACAAGCCTCGAGCGAACTCGAAGGGCATCCAACGCCTCTCATTCCAGGCGTGGATGCGGCGACTGGCTCGCTGGGCCAGGGGGTGTCAGTCGGCGCGGGACTCGCGATCGGCGCGCGGCTGGACAAGAGCCCCACACGGGTCTACGTCCTGACGGGCGACGGCGAACTGGCCGAGGGACAGATTTGGGAAGCAGCGGCATTCGCCGGCCATTACAACCTCGATAATCTCACGGTTGTTGCGGACATCAACGCGCTCGGCCAGGCCGAGCCAACCATGTACGAGCACCAGATGGACATCTACAGGAAAAAATTCGAGTCCGAAGGGTTCGCGACGGAAGTGATTGACGGCCACGATGTCCCGGCAATATTAGCCGCACTCGATCGCGCGAAGGCGACGAAAGGCAAGCCGCAAGCTATTGTCGCTCGCACGATAAAGGGATACGGCTTCAGTGAAGTTGCAGGAAAACAGGGTTGGCACGGCAAACCGTTCTCAAAAGATCAGCTCGCTGCAGCCATCAAAGAGCTCGGAGGCGCTTGGGACATTCCACCCGATCCGGGTAAATCCTACGCACGAAAATCTCTTCCTCGCCGCGTGGATTTCCCATCACTCGCAGCGCCGGACTACGATCCTGCGAAGCCGTTGGCGACCCGCGAAGCGTATGGAAACGCGCTGAAACGCATTGGCGCCGTGAATCCACGACTCATTGATCTATCGGGAGATGTTGACAACTCGACGTTCTCGGAAATTTTCGCCAAAGCGTATCCCGATCGTTTCTTCCAGGCCTACATCGCTGAGCAGAACATGGTCAGCGTAGGTGTGGGCCTTGCGGCGCGTGGATTCACCGTTTTCGTCGACACATTCTCTTGTTTTCTTTCGCGTGCAGTGGACGAAGTTCGTATGGCGGCGATCAGCCGGTCGAATCTCAGCTTGTGCGGATCGCATTGCGGTATCTCCATCGGCGAGGACGGCCCGTCGCAAATGGGTCTCGAAGACATCGCAATTTTCCGCGCGGTGAACGGTTCCGTGGTTCTCTATCCGAGCGACGCCGTATCTGCCGAGCGGCTCACGGAATACATCGCGCGAACTGATGGAATCACCTACCTGCGGACGTCGCGACCGAAGACACCCATTCTCTACTCCAAAGATGAGAAATTTCCGGTGCCGGGATTCAAAGTGCTGCGGCAAAGCGGACAGGATCGCGTCACCATAATTGGCGGGGGAATCACGCTACACGAAGCGCTCAAGGCCGCCGACGATCTGAAGGCAAAAGGCACGGCGGTTCGAGTCATCGACCTTTACTGCGTGAAGCCGATCGACGGCCAAGCGCTGGCCGAGCAGGTCGAGGCGACCAGCGGCAAGCTGGTCGTGGTAGAGGACCACTGGGCGGAGGGCGGCGTCGGCGAAGCAGTTCTGTCCGTGCTGGCGCGGGCGGGAGCGGCGCCCAGGAAGTACCGCCACCTCGCGGTCACGCGCATGCCGCATTCGGGAAGGGAGAAAGAGCTTCTCGAGAGCTTCGGCATCTCCGCGGCCCATGTTAGCGAAGCGGTGACGGCGCTCGCCTAGCGCGAAGAGTTTTTGCCGCAAAGGCGGTCAAGCGTCTCAGATCACGTGCTCGATACAGAAGCCTTTTGAAGTTTGCAGCAGCGATGTGTAAACGATTGCCCAAAACCTGGAGGTTTACATGAAGAGAGAAATTATTCGCGTCGAACCGTTGTCAACGTATTTGGAAAACTGGAAGGCTCCCGCCTCAGCAGCGTCACGCTGCGGGGATACCGTTTATGTTTCAGGTTTTCCGCCTTTCGATCCGAAGACCGGAAAAATCTTAGAACACGCCTCAATTGAGAGGCAAACGGAAGTGGTTCTTGAACAGATGAAACTGTGCCTGGATACGGCGGGTTCGTCACTGGAGCATGTTTTGAAATGCAATGTCTATTGCACTTCTGTCGAGAAATTCGCTGCGGTAAACGCGGTTTATACGCGCTATTTCCCAGGTGTGCCGCCGGCGCGCATATTTATAGCCGTCGTTGCATGGGCGGGCCCGTTTGACATTGAGATTGATTGCGTAGCGACGGTCAAAGAATAGAGGCGGAAGAAATCCGTCAACGCGCCTACGAGATTCACATCGAGCGTGGCGGATTGCTGAGTTGCGACATGGACGACTTGTTGCAAACCCAGCGCGAGCTTCAAAAAAAGCGCAAGAACAGCAAGAAGTAATGAATGCTTTGAGTGAGTCGGAAGCAAATCTGCGTCCTCGAATTGTCACCTGGAGGTGGGTATGCCTAATGCGCAAAAACTCGATGTTCGCCACAAAGCTCTCACCCTGAATCTGGCAGCATCTGCGTGTGGCTCCTTCGCCGAAATCGGAGCCGGGCAAGAAGTCGCTCGCTTGTTCCTTGTGGTCGGAGGCGCTTCCGGCACTGTCGCCAAGACGATCTCGGCCTACGATAAGGAAGTGAGCGACGATCTCTACGGCTCCGGGTCACGATATGTTTCCAAGCAACGGCTTGAGGCGATGGTGGACAAAGAATGGGCCGACCTGCAAACACAACTCGGCAAAACTCACGGACCGCAAACTCGCTTTTTTTCCTTTGCCGACACCGTCGAGGCGCGCAACTATGCCGGAACGAACGACTCCCACGGCTGGATCGGTCTCCGGTTTCAACTGCAACCAGGCGGTCCAGCCAATGACATTGTGCTGCATATAAACCTGCGAGATCCTGCGAATGCCCTGCAGCAGGAAGCCATCGGTATTCTTGGTGTGAATCTCATTTTCGCTTCCTTCTATCAACTGCAGACAATGGAATCTTTTCTCGAGGGACTTGCAGAAAATGTCGTCCGGGGACGAATAGAAGTCGATTTCGTGGACTTTCGAGGGCCAGCCTTCTCCGGCTGGGACCATCAAACTCTCTCGGCGCACCTGGTGTGTGCGGGATATGCCGAAGCTGTTTGGTTCCCGGCGTCAGGGGAGGCTGGCCCGCCGTCCGAGTTGCTGCACAAGAGACCTGTCGTCCTCGCGCCGGGATACTTCGGCCACTTCGACGCCGCTCATGCGGAAATTCACAGCCAAATGATGGCTGCGGGCATACAGCAGCTTCGCGGGGAACTGGGAGAAGCCGTCACGACACCGGTCGGGATCTTCTGTCTCACGGCTGCTTCTCTGGGCCCAGCGACGCCGAATATAGATATTTCAGATCTACTGCGTCGGATTGAAACTCTTCTCGCACGCGGTGGTGATGTGCTTCTTTTCCGAGAACGGGAGCTATACGCCATGACGGGGCTAGTGAATCGCTACACAAAAGCACCCCTGCGATTTGTCGCGGGACTTTCGCTTCTGATTCGAGCGTTCGTAGATTCCTATGGCAACTTGGAAGGAAGTCGTCTTGAAGCCCTCGCGCGACTTTTCGGCCAAAATGCGCGTGTTTACACCTATCCGATGGCCGCGAGGGACTTGCAGGAATGGATCGATAGCAATTCCGTCACCGGCTGGGAATGGAGCGAGACAGATGGTTGGGTCTCCGCCGAACAGCTGCGGCACGCTCCTCCTCTTGGCTACCTCTACGCTTATCTTCTTGCGAACAATTTCTTCGTTTCGATGAAAGACCCTGCGAGAGCACCGGAGCGAGGTATGACATCGACGGTGGTCAGCAACTCGTAGGGGGCTAACATCCGGTGCGTTTGAGAGGTGTTTCATGAACATGAAGATCGGCATCCTGGCCATAGTGGCCGGCTTCGCTGGAGCAGTGCTTTTCTCGCAAAGTCAGCAGCCGACAGGGATGCCTGATTTGGGCGGAGCCGTCGGCTGGCTCAACTCCGGCGCGCTCAGCGCGAAGTCGCTGCGCGGGAAGGTTGTGCTGGTCAATTTTTGGACTTACACGTGCATCAATTCCATCCGGCCAATGCCCTACGTGAAAAGTTGGGCGGCGAAATATAAAGATGCGGGACTGGTTGTTGTCGGTGTGCATACGCCGGAATTTTCGTTTGAACACGAACGTTCCAATGTCGAGTGGGCGACACGGACCTTTAACATCCGGTTCCCGGTGGCCATCGACAGCGACTACAGCATCTGGAAGGCGTTTCACAACGAAGCGTGGCCGGCGCAATATATCGTCGACGGCAAAGGAAAGATTCGCTATCGCCACTACGGCGAGGGCGAATACGTTGAGATGGAGCGCGTCATCCAGAAACTGCTGAAAGAAAACGGAGCGGACGGCTTCGACGAGAGCACGGTCACCGGATCGGGCACCGGAATCGAGGCCGCGCCCAGCAACGACGAGCAGTCTCCTGAAACGTACGTCGGCTACCGTCAGGCCGAGCTTTTCGCTTCGCCGGAACGCGTGGCGCGAGACTCGCAACGGATCTATAGCGCGCCCGCCTCGCCTTCGCTGAACCAATGGGGGCTCGATGGATCGTGGAACGTCGGTCCTGAAGCAGCGGTGTTGCAGGCGGCTCCCGGCAAGCTGGTATTCCGATTCCATAGCCGTGACCTGAATCTGATTCTGGCTCCAACGAAGGACGGGAAGCCGGTTCGTTTCAAAGTCACGCTGGACGGCGCCGCGCCCGGCGAGAATAACGGCGTCGATTCCGCAGCGGACGGCGGCGGCGAGATTCGGGAGCCTCGCATGTATCAGCTCATCCGGCAAAAAGGCCCAATTGTGGACCGAACCTTCGAGATCGAATTCCTCGACCCTGGCGCTCAAGCACTGGATTTCACGTTTGGTTAGAGAGGTATGAATGATTATCGGCGATTGCACCGACCCTGCGCCAGAAATGAAGCGGGCCTCGCCGCGCCTCCTGTTCTGACTGCGTCCTAGCAAGTAAAAGGCGTTCTACCCGCCAACCAAGCTGAGGGATGGATTTATGCTGACGCGCTTTATTCGAGCTGTACAGTATTTTATCTTCCCACCATGTGTGCCCGTCCACTTGGCTGGAATCCTGATATTCGCGGCCTCACCGCTTTGGGCGCAGACCTTTGATCCCACGCTTACAATTGGAGCAGGTATACAAGGCAGTTACGAGCATACGGAACCTGCTAGTGGTCTCTATGTAGATCAATTCGCGCTCGACCACCTCCGCCTTTATTTCAGTGGGGACATCACGAAGAACATCAGCGCCATGGTCAATGCAGACTACCGCAGTGTCACAAATACCATGGAGGTGGTGGACGCGGTCGGAGAATTCCATGACACTCCTAAGTTCAACGTCTGGTTCGGCCGCTTTGTTCCGCCGAGCGATCGCGATAACTACACTGGCCCTTTCTACACCAATTTGTGGGCGATTTATCACGATGGCGTCCAAGACGGCTATCCCTCTGTCTATCAAGGTCGCGATAATGGCGTAGCTTATTGGGGCGACTTCAAAGCGGGTGTAGCCAAGATAAAAGTTTCAGTGGGCGTGTTCGACGGCGGTTCACTCGGGACCGGAAGTACCCGGGTTCTTACAGCTGGCCGTGTCCAGATCGATTTCTGGGATCCCGAGGGCGGCTACTACCTGAACAGCACTTACTATGGGGATAAAAACCTACTTGCGATCGCCGGAGCCACTCAGGAACAGAATAGCAACAGGGCGACCACAGTCGACTTTCTGATGGAAAAGAAAGTTCTCAACGGTGGGGCATTCACGATCGAGAGCGAGTATTCCGACTACGACAGGCTCGGTGGGTACGATTCGAACTATACTAAAAGCCAAGGCGCGTACGGGCTTGCAAGCTTCCTCTTTCCAAAGAAGATCGGCATTGGCAAGTTCGAGATCCTCGGCAAATACGCCCAGGCACAGTTCACCAAAGGGACGCCTCTGTCAGGCGAAATGCCAGGAGTGCATCCGAGCAATCGCCAGCAAACCACGGATGCGGAAGTCGGGTACATCATTAAACAATTCGACGCGCGCGTGTATGCCTTTGGAGAGAACGTGGGTTTTAACAGTGTAAATACGAATTACTGGATGGCAGGCCTTGGCCTCCAGCTTCAAGTGTCCAAGCAGATCCTCGGACCTAAATAGACTGTATAGCTAGAAACTCAGGAGGAGGACCAATGAAGTCGAAGTGGATGCACATCACAAAAGGCGTAGCGCCGAAGCGTTTCATTTCATTGAATGTGCCGTTGGCTGCGCTGGCTTGATTTGAACAGACGATCTGGTGTGGGCTGGCGCACCTGCTCGCTCCCTGACGAGCCCACGCCCCACTATGGGAAGGAACCCGTGGAGTGAACCCCTAAAGTGAGACAGTTTCACGATGCACACATTACGGCATTAGCAAAAGCGAACGGGCGCTGCCTCACAACGGTAGAGTTCGCAATGTCATCTCGACTACGTGTTGCAATTTGTCGCGGCTAGCTCCACCCGCTGCCTGGACTGCCATTCCGTAGATGATCGTTGCCAAGTAGCGAGCGAGATCTGCTGGATCTGTATCGGGCGGAAGGTCACGTTCTGATTTTGCACGCTGGAAGCGCCGGCGTAATGCAGCCTCACCCGCCGCGCGGCACGCAACCAGTTCCTGTCGGATGGAATCGCCCGCGTCGCCGCTGACAAGCGCACCTTGCACCATGAGGCATCCGCCCGGATTGCGCGACGCTGTGTTCAAATCGGCGGCGCCCCGCAACAATCGTTCAACGACCGCGCGGGCGGTCGGCTTCTTCAATGCTTCTTGGGTATAGCCCGCCGGCCCAGTCAAGTAACGATCGAGTGCCTTGCGAAACAGCGCTTTCTTGTCGCCGAAGGCGGCATACAGGCTCGGGCGGTTTACGCCCACAGCTTTGGTCAGGTCCGACAGAGACGCGCCCTCGTATCCTTTCCGCCAAAACACCTGTAACGCACGGTCCAGGGCTTCGTCGAGATCGAAAGAGCGGGGACGTCCCATCCGTCCTGAGAGTTTGTTATGTTTCATGTTTATCTTCGATGCTTCATCCGTACCGCTCGATACACAATTGTTGCAACCATTCACCCGCCACCACATCTATACCGTATGATACAGAAGTAGCATGCAAAATGAAACCAAAGAGGAGGATGACGATGACCAAACTGGAAGGAAAGGTAGCCGTCATTACGGGTGGCAACAGCGGAATCGGTCTCGCCACGGCGCAACGCTTCGTTGCCGAGGGCGCGTACGTTTTTATCACCGGCCGTCGTCAAAGCGAACTCGACGCGGCAGCCAAACAGATCGGCAAGAACGTTACCGCGGTGCAGGGCGACGTTTCCAATCTTGCTGATCTTGATCGGTTATACGCAACCGTAAAGCAGGAGAAGGGGCACATCGACATTCTCTTCGCCAATGCAGGCACTGGGGAATTTGGACCGCTCGGCGCAATCACTGAAGAACACTTCGACAAGACATTCAACGCCAACGTCAAGGGTCTTCTGTTCAGCGTGCAAAAGGCCCTTCCGCTCCTAAAGGATGGAAGCTCCATCATTCTGAATGCGTCCATCGTTTCGAGTACCGGATCGCCCGCGCTCAGCGTATACAGCGCATCCAAAGCCGCCGTGCGCTCCTTCGCGCGCACCTTCACCTCGGATCTAAAAGACCGCAAAATCCGTGTGAACGCCGTGAGCCCTGGCGTGATTCCTTCTCCGGGCTACCGCAATTCCCTCGGCCTGACTGACGAACAAATCAAACAATACACAGACAGCGCCGTGGACAAGATACCGCTCGGTCGTACGGGGACCTTAGACGAAGTCGCTAAAGTGGTCTCTTTTCTTGCTTCCGGCGAAAGTAGCTACGTCACTGGCATTGAGCTCTTCGTCGACGGCGGCATGACCCAAATCTGACCGGCTAGCCCGCTGGTATTTCGACGCGATCTCCCCGGCATACGGGGTGACTAATGTCGTCGATCGGATGCCTCGTGCTTAGGAGCTGCCTCTGCATTAGGCTGATCCCCGCGCGGGCGCTAATTCATGACGTGTGGCTTCAGGGTCAGTCCGGTTGCTCGCCTACTTGGAAAGGGTTTATTGTTTGAAGAAAAAAGTGAACCTGGGCACCCGCGTGAGCGGCCCACCCAAACACCGAACCGCAACTCTAAGGGAGCGGGCGCATCTCAAAAGTCCCAAACGCAACGCCCGCTCTTGTAAAACGATAGCCGCCCGTCCTCGCTCACTTTCAGGACATTCCCAAACTGCGAGGCCGCGATCGCTGCGGCCGTGCGACTGCCCTCCGCGACTTCGTCCGGCGTTACAACCACCGGACTGTGCCGGAGAATCGCGCCGAACGCCAGCAGATTCCCGTCACGGTCGAGCACGATGCTCCCATCGATGCGTGCAATCGTTTCAATGACGGGCTGCGAAAGCTCCGTCACGCGTTGGCGGCGCAAAAGATAGTGGAGCTGATTCTTTGTTCCGGCTTTCGGCGACGCGTGTTGCTTATGAAGCAGATCGCGATTGCCCAGCAACTCCCGTGCTTTCCGCCGATCATCTAGGATTACGAACAACCCTCCGCGCCGTCCTTCCGCAAGATTGAGCGCGGCCGAGAACAGCCGGTGCGCCAGCTCCTTGTTCCCCAGCGCCTCTTCCCAGATTCGATACTTCTCGACGGCGTCTGTCAAATGCCAGCGTCCATCAAGGAAGCTGAACACCTGCGCGCCGTCCGCGAAAATCTTGATCTCTCCGTTCGGCGTCAGAACCAGGCAAACGTGGCCTCCGCACAACGTCGCGCGGTTATGCGCCTCATAGCGCCACGCGCTTGGCACTGGGAGTTCGAAATCGGCGAACGGTCGCGCCCACTCCTCGATGTCCACCAACTCAACCATCAGACCGGAGCGATCCACCAATGCTACCGTGCGCAATCCATCGCAGATTCGATGAAAGCTTCGAATCGATGTCAACTCGCTCGTATAGGGTAGGGCTCCTTCGGGCTGCGAAGGCAGGGCGTGGCAAGCATCCGGCTGAAATCCGAACAGTAGCGCGCCCGTCGAGATTCTGCGATCCTCGTACGTGCTCAGCGCGCTGATTCTCAGCACCTCGATCGCCTCGGAAACACGATCTGTGACTTTGGCCAGCGTCGCCGCACCGGCAAAAACATACGGATCGAGAAATCCCGAAACGTAGTGATCTTCCGGCAAGCCGTTGAAGATCTCTGAGCTCCGCGCCACAACTTCAGCGTTGAACAGCAGCTGATATCTCGTCGAGAGCACTTTCCCGATCCCTTTTAACAACTTCTGTTCGTGCTCGCTGAACTCCTTGCCCTGATTGACGAGAGAATACTTCGCGCCGAGCCACTCCAAATCCGCGCCGCCGTCCCGCAAGTGCGAACGCAATTCAGGTTTTCCTTCTTCCGAGCGTTCTACGAGTTTGAGTTCGCTGGAGGGCAGGAAATACTGGATACCGCGCGCCAGCAGCTCTTCGAAATAACGATCTATGAAGAGCCGATGCGGTTCGGTTGAGTGCGAGAAACTGGCCAACCTATTCTCCATGCAATCCGATCCATCATATCATCCAGAAAACGCCAGGCCCAATGCTCGGCCGGCTCGGTGAAATGGTTAGTAGGAGCAGAGTATCGTTTCCGGGTACGTCTTTATTCGGACAAGATTTCGGAAGGCGAGTTACGGCGTCCCCGACCCAGCCGTGCTAGATCCGAACGCCCTAATGTGCCTTCTTCGAGACACGAGCAACCAACTCGTCCAGTCTCGAAAGCAAAAGCTTTAGGATAGGCGACTCGTTTGACTTCTTGTAGCCGAGGACCAGGTCGACTGTCGGCGTGTCTCCCTTAAGAGGACGGCTCGTTACAGACCGAGTGAGAAAGTTCTTGGCGTAAGCAGGTAACAGCCCTACGCCGCCTGTCGACGCGATTAAGGACACTCCCATCACGACGTGCTCCGTCTCGTGATCAGGCGTGATATTGATTCGGGACCGCTTCAAGTAATCGTCGATGATCGCACGGAGTACAGGAGCCGTGTGCGAGACGCCCACGAATGTCTCTCCTACTAGATCGCCAGGACTGATGGCTTTGCGCTTTGCCAGACGGTGGTCACTAGGCAAGACCACCACCAAGGACTCTTTGACAAGAGGACGGAACGCCAACTCTGGCACGCCTTGCTCACGACGAAGAAAAGCTGCATCGACGTTCCCCTTCACAATGGCATCGGCGAGCTGCGGCGAGTATTGACTCGATATCATCACGTCGATGTTGGGCAGTTCGTCGCGCAAGATCCGCAACGCTTCGGGCATCCACGTCAATTCGTGTCCGGTCAGGAAGCCCATCGAGAAGCATGGCTTGGCGGGATGAGCGACACGGCGAGCAGCTTCGGTTGCTGCTTCAACCTGCGATAGCACCGAGCGGGCGTGTTCGAGAAAGGCTCGACCTGCGGGTGTCAATTCGATACCACGAGCGCGGCGCGAGAGAAGTTGCGCGCCTACCTCGTGCTCAAGGTCTCGAATCTGCCGACTCAATGAGGGTTGTGAAGTGTGCAGTTTTCGCGCCGCCGCCACTGTCAGACTTCCGGCTTCGGCAACGGCGATGAAGTAACGTAGATGTCTCAATTCCATTTCCCACTCCCATGCTTGTGAAGCATTGCTGCCAGCTTAACAAAGTATGCTTCCGGCCGCGACCACTGGCTACCTTTCCAATCCAATGGGGTGATTGGGATTTGTTGAGCCAGGAATGAGATTTCGGCTCATGCCTGATGAGCATACGTCGACTTTAAGGAGAAGCCACAATGTCAAAGAATCTGGAAGGAAAGATTGCACTCATTACGGGCGGCTCGCGCGGAATTGGTGCCGCGATCGCCAAGCGCCTGGCCGCGGACGGAGCGGACGTGGCCATCACCTACACGAAAGGTGCCGACGCGGCCGCGTCAGTCGTCAAGGAGATTGAACACGCCGGCGGAAAGGCGATCGCGATTCAGGCGGACGCCGCCGATGCCGACGCGGTTAAAGCTGCGGTCGAAAAGACGTTTGCAACCTTCGGCCGACTGGATGTGCTGGTAAACAACGCGGGCACGGCCATTCCGAAACCGTTCGAGGAGGCGACGCTGGAAGAGATGGATCGCGTGCTCGACATCAACGTCCGCGGCGTATTCGTCGCGACGCAGGCGGCGCTGAAGCACATGAAGAACGGCGGTCGCGTCATTATGATCGGTTCGGCCGTGGGTGAGCGCGTCGCGGCGCCCGGGCTTGTGCCGTACGCGGGCACGAAGGGAGCCGTCAAGATGTTCACTCAGGCGCTGGCCAGAGAGATCGGGAGCCGGGGCATCACGGTCAACAACGTCCAACCGGGTCCGATCGACACGGAATTGAATCCCGCCTCGGGTGACTGGGCGGTGCCGCAGAAGGCCGCCACAGCGCTCGATCGTTACGGCCGTGTGGATGAGATCGCAGCGATGGTGGCGTTTGTTGCCGGTCCGGAGTCCTCGTACATTACCGGCGCGAATCTTACCGTGGACGGCGGAATGAATGCCTGAACCGACACACACGGGACGTTGAACAGAGCGAGGCCAGGTGGGCGGGGAACTTTCTTGAAGGGAGAAATACAATGAACACGCGAGTTGTTTTGGTTACAGGAGGACTGACAGGTATCGGACGGGCGACGGCACTCGCGTTTGCCAAGGAGGGTGCTCAAGTTGTTGTTTCCGGTCGGCGCGCCGAAGAAGGCCAAAAGCTCGTCAGTGAAATCCGTAAGGTAGGCGCCGAAGCCGAATTCATCCGCACAGATGTCCGCAGTGAAGAGGACGTACGTAACTTGATCGATAAGACCGTAGAACGATTTGGCCATCTGGATGTCGCTGTGAACGCTGCCGGTACGGAAGGCGTGCCAGGCCCTGTAACGGAGCAAACTGCGGACAGTTACGCGGCAACGTTCGATACCAACGTGCTCGGCACATTGCTGAGCATGAAGCACGAACTTCGCGTGATGCTGCCACAAAAAAACGGCAGCATCGTGAATATATCTTCCACATACGGGCGCACAGGAGCGTCGGGTGCTTCCGTCTATTCCGCCAGCAAGCATGCGGTGGAGGGACTCACGAGGTCGGCAGCGCTGGAGGTAGCGGGTACTGGCGTGCGAGTGAATGTCATTGCCCCCGGACCGATCGACACGGCAATGCTGGATCGATTCACCGGAACTGTGGAAAAAAGGGCCGGAATACCTGCGACGGTACCGCTGAAGCGCGTAGGGAAACCCGAAGAGATAGCTCAGGCTATCATTTTTGTTTCCTCCGACAAGGCCTCCTTCATTACGGGAGCTTCTTATCTTGTCGACGGTGGCAAAACGGCCTGATGACTCTCACGTGCATAGCACACTGGTCGCGCCTTCGTGTCAATTCCCAGAGATGGTTGCGTTGCGGGTCACGGCAAGCGAAGCGCTCCGCCAGCGAATGACAAATGCCTGAGAGCTTGTTCGCTATGAAGAAATTAGTGTTGTGAATCCGGTGCCAGCAGAAGGATCTTCCCAATGCCGCCTTTTTCCCCAAGCGCATGCGCCTCGGCCGCATCACGCAACGGCATCCGGCGACCGATAGGCAGGACGAACTTGCCATCGCGCACGTCATCGGCAAACTCGCGCATCTTGAACGGATCGGGCCGCGCGCCCACGCGCGTAATCTTCACGGTGGGATTTCGCGCCGTGGCGCTTTCCGGCAGCACAGATGTGTAGCCAAAGTAGCCGCTCGGTTTTACCTTCGAGATCAGCTTCCCAGCAACGTCACCGCCAACCGTGTCCGCAATTGCATCCACCAGTTGAAATTTCTCGATCGCTTTATCGTCATCAATCGCGAGTACGTCAGAGACACCGAGGGAGCGAGCATCATTCTGTTCTTTCGAGCGGACACCTGCAATCACCTGCGCGCCTATTTTCTTCGCCGTATGCACTGCCGCACGCCCAACACTGCCTAGCGCTCCCGTTATCAGAACAACCTGTCCCTGTTTCACGTTTGTCGCAAGGCGCACAAGCTGGTCTCCCGTGAGGGAAATCAGCGGGATCGCGGCCGCGTCCGCTAGGTCCACGCCATCTGGCAGATGGGTCACGTCCGAATCCTCCACTGCCACCAGCTCGGCATAGGTCGCCCAAGATAGTGCAATAACGCGGTCGCCGGCCTTGAAGTGCTTCACATTCGCACCCACCGCCCGTACGACGCCACTCACATCGCGGCCCAGAATTGCAGGAAACGACAATGGAGAATCCTTCTGCCGCACCCCCGAACGCAATTTCCAGTCGATCGGATTAACGCTCGCAGCTGCTGCCGCGATCAGAACCGAGCCTCCGCTAATCTGCGGTTCGGGAACATTGTCTTCAAATTTCAACTTCTCGGGACCGCCGTACTCGTGCAGCACCACTGCCCTCATCTCGTATCTCCCACCAGTAGAGTTTCTGGCATATACCTGACGAGATCATACTCCGCCCTAGACCTCATTTGAACGGAGTCCCGCCCAACTCCCGTGTAGTGGGCCATCCGGAAGTTAGCCACTCGTTTCCGAATGGCCCGTCTGAGGCTTCCGCTTGGTTTTGTGCGATGGGTGGGAATCGTCGCTAAGAAATATTTCACGCTTAGGAAGTGTGAGTCCAAGTTGGTAGCCATCGGCTTTCGGCGGCTAGCTCCGCCCGCTGCCTGGACGGCACTGAACAGAGCCTCTCAATGAGCTTGAAACGCCCCCCAGCGAGCCCTCAAAGGGTTCGGCGCGCGGATGAATCGTGAACCGCTTGGCTGCCAGGCGGCAGGATGCGTGTTCCGCGCTATAATCCGCGCATGGCGTCGACGAAGGACAGCTTCTTGCAATCTGCAAAGAATCCGAAGATCGAGCACGAATCGAGAGAGTCTCTTAGAAACACGCTCGATGAACTTCAAAAGTCGGAGGCTAGACTTCGAACGGTGATTGATACCATCCCTGCGGTTGCCTGGTACGGTCTGCCGGACGGTTCCAAGCAATTCCTCAACAAGCGATGGCGCGACTACACTGGGGTCTCACCCGAAGAATCGTACGGCTGGGGATGGCAAACTGTCGTTCATCCCGAAGACCTGCCTCCGTTGATGGCAAAGTGGAGTGAACTCCGGACCTCAGAGGAGGCGGGGGAGATTGAAGCTCGGGTTCGCCGGTACGATGGAGTTTATCGGTGGTTTCTTATTCGCGTCGAACCGTTTCGGGACGAAATGGGCGATGTGGTCCGCTGGTATGGAATAAGTACTGACATCGAAATACTCAAGCAAACTGAAGAAAAACTGCGGGAGGATGAACGCGAACTTCGCCAGATAACAGATGCGATACCGCAGACGATAGTTGTTCTGGACCGATCCGGCGCGCCACTCTACGCCAACCAAGCGACGCTCGATTATACCGGGCTGAATGCCGAGGATGTGTTCACCCCGCAGTTTCGTGATCGAATTTTCCACCAGGAGGACATCGAGAGATTACGGGAGGACCGCAAGGCTGCTCTCGAACGCGGGCTCCCGTTTGAAATGGAAATGCGGGCCTTACGTAAGGACGGCCAGCATCGCTGGTTTCTGATCCGCTACAACCCTTTTCGAAATGAGCAGGGGCAGGTAATGCGCTGGTATGCGACAGGGACCGATATCAATGACCGCGTCAAAGCCGAGAACCGGACGCGGAATGAAAATCTGGCGTTGCGAGAGCAAATTGACCGTGACTCGATGTTTGAGGATATCGTGGGCTCTTCGGAATCATTGCGCAAGGTGCTGCGCCAAATTGCCAAGATTGCACCTACGGATTCCACAGTTGTGGTCCTTGGCGAAACCGGCACTGGAAAGGAATTGATCGCGCGCGCCATACACAAACGATCTGGGCGCGCCGAACGCGCGTTTATTGGCGTAAACTGTGCCGCCATTCCCTCATCGCTGATTTCTTCTGAACTCTTCGGGCACGAGAAAGGCGCGTTCACCGGCGCAACACAGCGGCGAATCGGACGTTTTGAATCGGCGAATGGGGGGACCATTTTTCTAGATGAGGTCGGCGACCTGCCCCACGAGACCCAAATCGCACTGTTGCGTGTGCTGCAAGAACGTGAAATCGAACGCGTCGGAGGGAATCAGCCTATTCCGGTTGACGTGAGGGTGCTCGCAGCAACGCATCGTGATTTGAACGCACTTGTGGCGGAAGGCAAATTTCGGGAAGATCTCCTGTATCGGCTCAATGTCGTACCTATCGAGATGCCGCCGTTGCGAGAACGAGTCTCTGACATTCCTTTGCTGGTCGAATACTTCATTGATCGCTTCGGGAAACGGGCTGGAAAGAAATTCAAAGCCATTGAGAAAAAATCTCTCAAAGTGTTCGAGGGATATAGCTGGCCGGGAAATGTTCGCGAGCTACAAAACGTGGTTGAGCGGGCCGTCATCCTGTGTGAGGGTGAAACGTTCTCTGTAGAAGAGACGTGGCTGAAGAAAGAACCATCTTCAAAATCCGTGCGGTCGGGGCCGCTCAACGGCGTGCTCGTAAAACAGGAAAAGGAAATAATTGAAGTCGCCCTGGCAGAGAGTCGCGGCCGAATCTCAGGAGCGGCAGGTGCGGCAGCGAAACTGGGCCTCCCGTCGCGAACGCTCGACTCAAAAATCAAACGTCTGAAAATTAACAAATACCGGTTCAAAATCCCGCCGCGCGACTGACTGATTCTGTTTTGCAATGCGCTAACCGCGCGTAATTTCCTCATTGCTCAGGAATTCCTGAAACGGCAGGACTGCCTTGTATCCTAAGTTACATCCTTCCAAGTAATTGCAAATGGAGTGCCTATTGCAACACTGAAAGTGTGTCTCTACGGATGAGCGTTTATGACACTGAAGATCGAGCGGACTTCTGGTAGTCGAGATATGCGGATTCGCCTGAGCGGGCAGCTTCGGTCTGAGCACCTCAGCCAAGTGAAGTCAGAAGTGGAGCGTGCTGGACATCCAGTAGCCTTGGATTTGGAGGAGGTCGATCTTGTCGATATCGACGGCGTCCGATTCCTGAACGAATGTGAAGCTGCGGGCATCGCGGTCCTGCAGTGTTCGCCGTACGTCAGGGAATGGATGGAGCGGGAGCGAAATCAGCAATAATCGGCCCCCGAAAAGTAAATGGGTTCCTTTTACGAAGCACACACGGGCCGTCTGTAAGTTGGAAGCAATTAAGGAGACGAAAAATGACCTTGAATCCAACACCGGCCTTAGGCTGGGACGTGTTCGTGACGCCGGGCATACCTATTGTCACCAGGGACCTGCCTCCCGGCATAACGCAGGCATATTTTCAGGCAATGGCGTCAACGCTCATTTATGGCGCGCGGGACGCGGTCCTTGTGGACGCCTTTATGACGGTCAAACAATCCAACGCTCTGGCAGATTGGGTTGCAGCAAGAGGTAAGAATCTGACAACCATCTACATTACACATGGTCACGGAGATCATTGGTTCGGAGTCGGCACTCTTCTGGAACGATTCCCGAACGCCAGAGCGGTGGCGACTCCCGACACTGTGAAGGTTATGCGTCAGAATGCGTCGCCGGAGTTTCTGGATAAGGTCTGGAAGGTTGCGTTTCCCGCGCAGATTCCGGACAAGCTGGTGGTTGCAGAGGAGCTGAAAGGGAATGTAATCGATCTAGAAGGACACGAACTGGTCGCCGTGGAACTCGGTCATACCGACACGGATCATACGACCTGTTTGAATGTCCCTTCGATCGGACTCGTGGTTGCCGGCGATGCCGCCTACAACGACGTTCATCTCTATCTCGCCGAGTCGAATGCCCAGAAGCGACGGGAGTGGATCGCCGCGCTCGACAAGATCCAGTCGCTCAATCCGCGCGCAATTGTCGCTGCACATAAACGGCCCGAGAATGATGACAATCCCAGGATCATTGAAGAGACTCAACAATACATCCGCGATTTCGACCGGCTAACGGAACAGACCACAACCGCTCAAGAGCTCTACGACAAGATGCTGGAGATCTATCCGAACCGCGTAAATCCTGGGTGGGCGCTCTGGAGTTCGGCACGCGCGGTTAAGTCGTAAGTCGACGCCGAAGCGGTTGAGACCTATTTTCGAATCGGGCAGCACGGAACCAAATGAAATTAGGAGGCCAAAACTTGAAACCCGCAGGAACCACCCTTACGAAGGAGCAGGCCCGCGCGATCGTTGCGCCACTCTACGATGCACTTAATGAGCCGACGAAGAAAGATGTCTCAGCCTTGCTCGCTCAGGCCACTAATCCCGACTATCGTTCGTGTTCTACCCTGACCGATTGCCTCGACCGCGAAGCGCTTGCCAAGGTATTCAATGCGCTCGGCAAAATGGTTCCAAACCTGAGTTGGAAGATCCACGACCTGTGGGTTACGGAGAATCGAATCGTTGTGCTCGGTGAGGCTAGCGGCATGCCGGTGGAAACCTTTTTCGGCCTCGAGCCGACCGGGAGGACCTTCACGACAATCTCCCTCGATATCTTTACGGTGAAGAACGGCAAGTTATCCTCTGCCTATCACGTCGAAAATTGGGCGGGAGCGATCGCCCAAGTGAGAGGCGAGTAGAGGAACAGTCGTGAAGGGAAAGCGGGACGGTACGTTTGCGCGACGACAAGGATTTCAAGCACACAAGGAGGCTGTTGAAATGTCCGATGCAAGCAACATTACCGCTCCTACTCAAATCATCGGGACGAAGTTGGAGAAGTACGCGTATCGCCGCTTCGGAGGAGGAGCCGGACTACCGCTCATATGCCTTCAGCACTTTACTGGAACCCTGGATAATTGGGACCCAGCGGTGACCGATCCCCTTGCTTTAGGGCGCGAGGTGATTCTGTTTGAGAGCGCCGGTCTGGGGCGCTCGACGGGGGAGGTTCCCGAAAGCGTGCCCGGGATGGCCGCGCACGCGCTCGCATTTGTGGATGCGCTGGGCCTGACGCACGCGGATCTCCTTGGTTTCTCTCTTGGCGGGATGGTCGCGCAGCAGATAGCGCTAGATCGTCCTTCTCTTGTCCGCAAGATGCTTCTCGTCGCCACCGCTCCGGAAGGCGGAGAAGACATCATGCACATGGACAAGCCGGAGTTGAAGCGGATCACTGACGATCCGAATCTCCAAGGATTCCAAGTGCTGGTGAGACTCTTCTTCGCGCCAAGCAAGTCTAGTCAGGCGGCAGGAGAGGCTTTCGCGGCAAGGCTCGCAAAACGCAAAGTGGATCGCGAGCCCGTCTCGGGTCCGGACGTCGCAAAAGCTCAAATTACAGCTTTCCGTGCCTGGGAACATTTCAGCGGCGAGCGTTTCAGTAAGCTCGGCAAAATAGGTCAGCAATGCCTCGTTGTGAACGGAATCTTCGACAATATGATCCCCGTCAGAAATTCCTACATGCTGAGCGAGAACCTGCCGAACGCCATGCTTTTAACGTATCCCGACGCAGGACACGGTTCGCTTTTTCAATTTCATGACTCATTTGTAAAACAAGCGTCGTTATTTCTGGACTCGGAATCGGACTAAGTACAAGGAGAGGGCATGCCCGGAAAGATCAAGGAAAGCGGCGGCTCTCCCGCTTCAGGCGGGCGAACACCCATATCACGCCGGGAGTTCGTGGAAGCTGCGGCAATCGCTGGTGCGGGCCTGGCAACTCTCAGTTTTTCAGTGGAGTCTCGAGCAGGGGCGCCTCAGCGTCGCCGTGTGGAGGACGCGTCGAACGATAAGCAGACGGAGGATAGCGCGATGAGTGGAGACAGCAGTAGGTCCGACGAAATAGTGAATGCCAAGATTCGACGAGCGCTCTTGTCAGGGCCTGAGAACGTCACGAAAGAGGCTACAGTTGCGGAAATGGATGCTCAAGGCAAGATGACCGTGCTACGTCCGGGCACGAACCACTGGGTCTGTGTCCCCGGAAACGAAAACATCATCGGACAGGCAGATATGTGCGCCGATCCCATGGGGATGCGGTGGATGCTGGACGCAATGGAAAGAAAGCCCAAGCCGTCAAATACCGAACCCGGTCTAATCTACATGCTCAACGGAGCAACGCAGCATAGCTACACCGATCCATTTGATCGCACGAGTCCGGCGATCCCGATTGGTCCGCACTGGATGATCCTATGGCCATTTGACGCCAAGCTCGCCGGCTTGCCAACGGTCATGCGCGACGCAGGAACGCTTGTGATGTTTGCCGGCACGCCTTACGCGCATCTGCATGTCTGTGGTTCACCATGGGACGGGAATGAGTATCGCCAGGGCGATAGAGGGGTTTGGACAATGACCTACGCTCGGCCGTGACAAGTCAATCTTGAAATCCGGTCGTGGAGGAAGGCACATGAACGAGCTTTTGGAAGTAGCTGTAAGGGCGCACGGCGGATTGGATCGCTGGAGTCAATTGAAAAACCTGAAGTCGAATATGTCGATTACGGGAACCCTCTGGCAGGTGAAGAGTCGGCCGGACGTCTTGAAGGAAATACGCATGGAGGCCGAACTTCGCCGCCAACAACTGACCACGTATCGCGTCGGCGAAGATAAACGCTTTGTGTGGAAGCCCAACTCGGTCGCGATCGAAACGGTCGACGGCCACGTGCTAAGTCGCTTCGACGACCCGCGTACCGCTTTCAAAGGTCAAGTTTTGGAGACTCCTTGGGAGGATGTTCACGTAACGTATTTCAGCAGCGAAGCGATGTGGACATATCTCACGATTCCATTCCTCTATACCTATCCCGGTTTTGCTGTGGAGATGCTTCCCACTTGGCACGAAGATGGAGAAGAATGGCGACCCCTGAAAGCCACGTTCCCAGATAGTTTTACCAGCCATACGCGCGAGCAAATTTCATACTTCGGAAAGGATGGCTTGCTGAGAAGGCATGAGTACACCGTAGATATTCTCGGAGGCGCTCAGGGCGTCAACTACGCATACGATTACCGTGACTTCGACGGGATTATGGTGCCGACCAAACGGAGGGTCTTTGCCTATGATGCCGCGAAGCGGAAGATCCCTGGCCTTCCGCTGGTTGCCATCGATATCAAAGATGTCGCGTTCAGCTAAAGCAATACGACCACTCGCCCTCGAAGGCAATTCCGGCATAGATGCGATCTAGCTCCTGCCCAACACGCAATTGGAGAATGAGGGATGCAAGACAAAATACATCAACCACTCCTGGATCCTTACATGATGGGTGACCTTCCTCTCCGCAATCGCGTGGTGATGGCTCCCTTGACCAGGACGCGAGCGGCCAATCCCGGACACGTGCCGACCGAACTGATGCTTGAGTATTACCAACAACGAGCCTCGGCCGGTCTGATTATCAGCGAAGGCGTTTGGGTCAGTGAAAACGGCCAGGGTTGGCACGGCGCGCCCGGGATTTACAACGCCGAGCAGGGACTCGCGTGGAAGTCCATTACAGACGCTGTCCACGCCCGTGGTGGATGTATCTTCGCCCAGCTTTGGCATCAAGGTTCGGTATCGCACCCGGTCTTTTTCTCTTACGATCGGCTTCCTGTCGCACCTTCCGCGATCAATCCGGAACAGCTTATTCACGTTCCAGGCGGAACCGTCATGAGCGAAACTCCGCGAGAAATGACGCGCGCCGACATCAAACAGGCCGTTGCCGAGTTCCGCAACGCCGCGCAGGTTGCGAAAGACTCGGGATTTGACGGCGTCCAACTCCAGGCGGGCTTCGTTTACCTCATCCAGCAGTTTCTGCATGAGACCACAAACCGCAGGACCGATGAATATGGGGGCAGTATTGAAAATCGCGCCCGTTTCCTGTTTGAAGTGCTGGAAGCGGTTCTTGATGTTTGGCCGAGTCAGCGGGTTGGTGTGAAGACGGGACCGATGATGAACGAACGCGGTTTATTCAAAGCGGTGCCATCAACAATCCGCACATCAGAATATGTGTACGAGAAACTGAACGACTATCGCTTATCCCATGTATTTCTGATGAGACAGATGGCGGATTTGTTGGGAACTCCCATTTCCGATTTTGCGGGTGACGCTGTAATCCGCCACTTCCGAAAGTTGTATGCCGGGACTTTGATACTCAACGTGGGCATCGATCGAGAGCATGGCGCCCAACTTCTTCGGGAGGGAGCCGGCGATCTTATCGCCTTCGCACGAGCTTATATCGCGAATCCAGACCTTGTGGAGCGCATCCGCTTAAATGCGCCGCTGAACGAACCGCGTCCCGAATTCTATTACGGCTCCTCGCCGGTGGGATATACGGACTACCCATTTCTGAAGACACACCCGGGAGCGCCAACACATGACGCTGCCAACGTTGACGGCACTTTGGGCACGGTCTAGTTGTCGCGGTTACAGAAGGTTAATAGGCAACCTGCAAGCGCCGACAATAATTGGCGGAGAAAATCAACGAGCGATTGAAAGAGCAAGAGGAGAACATGAATGAGCCAGACGATTGAATCAACAAATAAAGCGCGAGTGCTGGAAGCTTTCGACACACTGTTCAATAAGCGGGACTACGTGGCTGCCAAGCGGTATTGGTCACCCAACTACATTCAGCACAGTGCTCATATCCCACCTGGTCGCAATGGCCTGTTCGATCTCATCAAGAGTATCCCGCCAACACTGAAGTATGAATCGGGAACGGTCGTGGCGGAAGGCGACTTCGTGATCGTTCACGGGCGATACTCGGGTCACGGCTTGCACGCGAACTGGATTGTAGCGGACATAGTTCGGATGAAGGACGGCATTCTCATGGAGCATTGGGACGTAATCCAAGACGAGGCCACGCGTGAGTCGTCCAAAAGTGGGTTGCCGATGTTTGGGGAAAAGTTTGTTGAGTAGGCAAGAGTCTTGCGAACATATAAAGGGAAAAGAGGAGACCACGATGGAGAACAACCAATCCTCAAGAAATCCAGGACTGGGTCTTGGCGGGAAAGCCGGCGAATTCCTGATCAGGAATGATCTCCTTGTGACGCGCCTGGGGTTTGGGACGATGCGGCTCACGGGAAAGGGTATTTGGGGTCAGCCCGCGGATCGGGCTGAAGCTGTCCGGGTTTTGCGGCGAGCCGTCGAATTGGGGATCAATTTCATCGATACCGCGGACTCCTACGGTCCGGGTGTGAGTGAGGAGATTATTGCGGAGGCTCTGTACCCCTATCCGGCCAACTTGGTGATTGCCACAAAGGGCGGTTTCGAGCGGCCTGGTCCCGACCGTTGGGTCGAAAACGGAGATCCACTGCATCTGAGGTCCGCATGCGAAGGAAGCCTGCGTCGGTTACGGCTGGGCCGAATTGACCTGTATCAATTGCATCGAATCGATCCGAAAGTTCCGATCGAAGACCAACTCGGAGCGCTGAAGGATCTGCAGGCGGAAGGCAAGATCCGGCATATCGGTTTATCGGAAGTCAGTGTGCAGCAGATTCAACACGCGCGAACCATTGCTCCTATCGTCACGGTTCAGAATCGCTATAGCTTGGCTGATTGCGGATCGGAAGACGTTCTGGAATATTGCGAAAAGGAGAAAGTTGGCTTCATTCCGTGGTTCCCGCTCGCTGCCGGTCAACTATCTAGCGGAGACAGTCCTCTCCGCCGTGTGGCAGAGCAGCTGGGAGCTACGCCATCGCAGGTGGCTCTCGCGTGGCTGCTTTCACGATCTCCAGTACTTTTGGCGATTCCTGGGACCTCTAGCGTCGCACACCTCGAAGAAAATGTTGCCGCAGCCGGTTTGAAGATTGACGAAAACAAAATGCACGAATTGGCTCACGTGGCGCATGGATGAATTCGAATACAACAATCTGAAACTCTAGAGAGGGAAAGACACTGTGGATCTTTCAAAGGAGTTTTTACTATGCCAATGATCGACGTTTACGCCGTAGGCGACACTTTCTCTGACAAACACAAATTGGCTCAAGATTTAGCCAAATCTGTCATGAAGTGGGAGAACGTCCCGCCGATTAATCTCTTCAAGAAGAACACGGCTGCTTTCATTCACGATCTGCCGGGTGAAGCGATTTCAAATGCCGCCGGCGACAGCAATTACGTGCGCGTCCAAGTACTCACGCCGGTGAATGTGTTGAGCCGTGAAAAACAGCTAGGCGTGGTTCGCGAACTAACCAACATCATTGCCGCCGCGGCAGATGACCAGACCCTGAAGGAAAGAACTTGGGTGCTTATCACCGAGTCTCCCGAGGGAGGTTGGGGAATTAATGGCCATGCAAACATGGGTGCGGACATCGCCGCTGCCGCACGGGCGGAACTTGGAATGCAAGGGCAACGGAAAAAAGATTGAGCAAGCATCTGTATTACAAACCATGCGGGCAAAGCATTGAGTGAACCCCAAGAGTGAGACACTTTGATAGTGCACACTTTGCAGAAATCCGCCAAAGTCTGCTGCGTTCATTGCCACATCGTTGCGCTGAGAATATGCAAGCCATCTAGCAGATTCAAGGAGAGGTTAGTCGAATATGACTTCAGCGAAAATAAGCGACCTGATTTGCAGTGTGCTAGACAGCTTGTCTGATTTGGCCGAAGCGCGTGACAGTGAACGCAAGCCTCGCTGAAGCCTGCTCAGACCTTCACAGTCACAATGGCCGCAAGCCATTTGCGAACTCGGCCGCCTAGCGAGCTGCCCGATGATCTGTACCGGTTGGAGGTTCGTTAAGATCAAGGAAAGAGCGCGGATCTGCCATTCGAACCCGCGCTTTCTCGTTGAGTTACCGTTGTAGAGCTTGAAGGGAATCGACCATGGCTCGGATGTCACGGTTCTCGAAAACCGGGCCGCCGCGCAGCCCTGTTCCGCTTACGGTGGCAACTACCATGGCTAGGGCCAAGTCATCGGCGCGAATCACCTGGTTAGGAAACAGCAGGCGAAACAGCGGATAACCCCCTCGCAAGAAGCGGTAACTGAAATTCGGTTCCTTCCGCGGCTGCACAGGGTAGATGTACGCAGGCCGGAAGAAGTAAACGTGAGGGAATCCCGCCGCGAGTAGCGCGTTCTCGGCCTCTCCCTTATAGCGTGCGAAGGGCATCCGACTACGTCCCGTCGGGTCCGCGCCATTCCCGCTCAGAAATGAGAACGCCGCACCGGGGCTGCTGCGGTGCAGTACACGCGCGAACTCGGTTGTGTAGCCGGCGGTTATCGTGCGGAGTTCCGCGTCCGAGACCGAACCCGTGTACGTGCCCAGGCAAAACACCACTGCGTCTTGACCCAAGAGCGTCCCCGCGAGTGCGGAGCAGTCCGAGAAGTCTCGATGCTGAACCTCCGAGAGCTTGGGATGCGAGATGCCTATCTTCTTCCGCCCAATCGACGTCACACTTCCGACAGCGGGGTTCTCGAGCGCGTAGCGAAGTGCGTATCCGCCGACCATTCCAGTCGCGCCAACGATTACGATGCGCATTTGGCTCGCCGTCGGTACGTTCATAACAGTGCGCGCTCTTCAATCCAGTCGACGTAGAGCAGACGCTCGGCAAATAACCAAGCGCCGTCGATCTTCACGAACTCGTCCGAATATCGGAGAGCCGCAATCATCAGGCATCGCTTTCCATCGTCGATCGTGAGGTGATGGGGCATGCAATAAGTTTCCGCGGTGCCTTGGTCGCGCGTCAGCGTGAGGATTGTGGTCTGCCCAAGGAAGTGCATGGTCGCGGCGTACTGATTCAGATCGGCGAAGACTGGAGCGAGCGCCTCGCGTGAATGTAGTTCCTGTGAGGGCTTCGAATCCTTGGCATTCGTGTACACTACGAAGTGGGTGTTCGCGGTAAAGAGTGCCATCTGGCCTTTTGCATCGCGACGATCTGCGCAGTGCGAATAGGCCTCGACGAGCTCTCGAATAGCGAGGCGATCCGCTGCTTCTTCGGGTGAGATGGTGACGTGTTTGCTCATGTGTTGTCTCCTCAGGCCTCCAGAATGGCTCGCGTTTCGAGAAACGCTTCCATCCCGTATCCGGCATACTCACGACCGACGCCGGAGTATTTGAATCCTCCCCAAGGCGCCTGTGGATCATCCGTCATGGCGTTGATCACCACGCGCCCGGACCGTATTTGTGAAGCCACGCGACGCGCGCGCTGAATGTCAGTCCCCAGTACAGCGGCGTGCAAACCATATCTGGAGTCGTTGGCGATCCGTACCGCGTCTTCCTCGGTGTCGTACGCGATCACACAGAGAACGGGACCGAAAATCTCTTCTTGAGCGATCGCCATGTCGTTCCGCACATTCACGAATACCGTGGGCTTTACGAAGTAACCTGCTTCAAGACCTTCCGGACGACCTTCTCCACCTACGAGAACCTCCGCTCCTTCTTCGATGCCTTTACGGATATAAGACTCCACGCGTTCGTACTGTTTCTGCGACACCATCGGTCCAATAGCGGTCTTGGGGTCAGCCGGATCACCTATGGTAAAAGCGCGCATCGCTTCGCGTATGCGCGGCTTTATTTCGTCGAGCCGACTCTTAGGCACGAGGAGGCGCGTCCCTGCTGCGCAGGCTTGCCCGCTGTTCATAAAGGCCAAGACGAGAGCCGCCGGAATCGCCTTGTCGAGAACCGCATCATCCAGCAGGATCGTTGGCGATTTGCCGCCCAGTTCCAGTGTGACGCGCTTCATCGTTGCGGCGCCATCGCGCATGATGCTCTCGCCAACACCAACCGATCCCGTGAACGAAATTTTGGCGACGTCAGGATTGCGTGTAAGCTCGGCGCCGACGATGTTGCCGAGGCCCGTCACAACATTCAAAAGACCCTTGGGGAGATCGGCTTCGTGCAGGGCCTCGACCATCACCCGTGTCTGAAGGGAGCTCATCTCACAGGGCTTGAGCACGACCGTACAACCGGCGGCGACGGCCGACGCCAGCTTGAGGCAAATGAACAGCGCGTTTGCATTCCACGCCGTGATCAGGCCTGCCACGCCGACCGGCTCCATGGTGACTGTCGTCTTGCCCCAACTTCGTGTAAGTTGCAGATCTTGGAGCGCCTTCTCCGACGCCAGGAACGCGTTGACGCCCGACTCCACAATCGGTCTGGCAAACTGGACGACTCCGCCGTATTCCTCGACCATCGCGGCCGTCAGATCGTCGATACGCGCAGAGGCGGCCGCGTGCAGCCGGCGCAAGATCTGTGCTCGTTCTTCCTTCGTTGACCGGCCGTAACTCGCAAACGCGCGCTTGGCTGCGGCGATGGCGCGCCGCGTGTCTTCCTTGTCGCCCAGCGTGACGCGGGCAATCACTTTGCCGTTGGTCGGCTTGATGATGTCTATGACTTCGCGCCCGTGAGATTCCACGAACGCTCCATCGATATAGTGGGTGGTGATTGTTTTGATCTTCTCTCCCCCGATGATTGCTTCCTTCGTTGCCATTCTGTGCCTCCTTATATGAGCGTCTACAGCTAGAACGAAGTAACGACGACGCGCGTGAGCGAGCCGTCCTTTAACGCCGCGTAACCGTCATTCACGTCACGCAGTGAAATCTCTCTAGAAACCAGGTCGTCTAGGTTCATCCGGCCTTGCAAGTACAGTTGTGCGTAGATCGGAATGTCACGCTTCGCGTTGGTCGAGCCGAAATTCACGCCGACTACGCGCTTCTGCCCGCCAATCGCACCAAAAATATTCAGACTGATGTCGACTTCGGGTTTCGACACACCGACAAGGTAGAGTCCGCCGCCAACTCCGAGCATGGCGAGCCCCTGCTCGGCGACCGCCTTGAGCCCTACAAAGTCGAAGACGTGATCGGCCCCTCCGGGAAGGAGATCGTGGATGGCCTCGACGGGATTAGCTTTTGTGGAATCGACTACGTCGGTGGCGCCGAATCGCTTGGCCGCATCGAGTCTTTTCGGCTGGATATCGATGACGACGATCCTCGAAGCGCCTGCTATGCGCGCTCCACTAACGGCGTTGAGCCCAACTCCTCCGGCGCCGAAAATCACGACGGTGTCCCCGGAACTAACGTCTGCGGTGTTCAAGACGGAGCCAGCGCCCGTTACGACACCGCAGCCGAGCAAGGCAGCTTGGGCGAACGGCATCTCCTTCGGGATGACAGCGAGCTGGTTCTCATGGATGAGCGCGCGTTCGGCGAAACCGCCTAGCCCGAAGCCCTGGAACAAGGCGACGCCGTTGCGGCTCAGGCGTGAGGCATCGGACGGCCGGCGCAGAGTCGACTCCGGATGCATACACTGAAAGGGCCGCCCCGATAGACATCGAGCGCACGCTCCGCACGATTGCGCTAGAGAACCTACGACGTGATCTCCGGTGCGGATCTGAGTGACATCGGGACCTACTTCGGCAACGATCCCCGCAACCTCGTGACCAAGCACCGCGGGCATTGGAACGATATCGTTTGTAGCAAACAGAAGGTCGGTATGACATAGCCCAGAGGCTTGCACGCCGACCAGAACTTCGCGCCCGATGGGTGAGGCAATGTCTATCTCTTCAGAGTCGAACCCGCCGCCGAGCGCATTAACGACAAGTGCCTTCATCGATGCCCTCCTAACAGCAGGGACCTTTCCGGAATCCTCTTTTGCCGTCGCTCTTCATGGCGTTATCTTCCGAAAAGAAAGCCTCATGTGTCCAAGACATCGTTGCTATAATTCCGATGCCTTGGAGGTATCGATATGGAATTGCGGCATCTGCGCTACTTTGTCGGAGTCGGTGAAGAGCAGCACTTCGGTCGAGCAGCCGAGCGGCTTCACATCGCACAGCCGGCGCTTTCCCGCCAAATTCAAGATTTGGAAAAAGAGATTGGGTTTCCCTTGTTCGACCGCCTCCCTCGCGGCGTCAAATTGAGCGCGGCAGGAAGGCTATTTTTGGAAGATGCGCGACGAATTCTGGCGGAAGTTCAGGAGGCTACCCGGCGCGCCGAGTGCGTGGCAAGCGGCAAGGCCGGAACGCTTCGAGTGGGATTTGTGGAGAGCATTTCTTGGCATGGCGTCGTTCCGGAGTCTTTTCGCTGGTTCAGAGAGAGACAGCCGAACGCTGAACTGACACCCATTCCCATGCTATCCCTCGCGCAAGTGGAAGCCATCCGGTCGGGCAGACTTGATGCGGGCTTCATAGTCAGCATGGGCACATTGGGCAAGGAATTGGATCAGCGGTTGGTGGCACAACACAGGATTGTGCTCGCAACGCCGAAAGGGCATCCGCTGACGAGACAGACGAAGCTCCGACTGAGGGACCTGAATGACGTGCCCTTTATTTGCTTTCCTCGTCGGGCGAACCCTGCCGCCTATGACCGTTTGATGGAGGCGAGTTCCCGCGGAGGCTTGAAAACGCCGCGGGTTGTGCAAGAAGCCGATGACCATGCCACGATCCTCAGTTTGGTCTCCTGCGGGTTGGGCGTTGCTTTGGTGAGCGAGTCTGCAAGATGGCAATGCCCAAGAGGTGTCGCTTTGTTGCCCATCGTAGATCTGAAAGTGGTGGTGCCGTTTGCTCTGATGTGGAGAAAAGACAACCGATCCTCCTTACTGCAAAGCTTCCTGACATTCTTTAGCGCAAGGGGGCGCTCCAGAATGGAGTGAACCTTTCAAGTGACACAGTTTGTCTATCGAAACCAGTTGGAAACAGGAGGAAGAATGTCGCAAGTGTGGTTAGTTACGGGTAGTTCTCGGGGTCTGGGTCGCGCCATTGTCGAGGCCAGCCTTGCAGCCGGTAATAAGGTCATGGCGACAGCCCGAAACACCGAATCACTTAACGATCTGTCGGACCGC
>Ga0210409_10001614_pt1 | contig 28789 bp, 37 predicted proteins | sample IncBWH17MmetaG_FD_161649 | JGI IMG/M metagenome (GOLD analysis project Ga0210409, IMG submission 161649) | Forest soil microbial communities from Barre Woods Harvard Forest LTER site, Petersham, Massachusetts, United States - Inc-BW-H-17-M | ecosystem: Environmental > Terrestrial > Soil >...
GGGCCCTGGTGCCGATTCCGAAGAGAAGCGCGAGCCCGTGAGCGACATCGACATTGCAGTGGCGGATAGTCTGAAAGTGCTTGACCTCAAACGGCCGATTAGAGAAGCGACCTAATTGCTGCGAGGCTCCCGACTTATGACTACACGTCCGAACTCTTGCTGGCCATACCGCGCAGAGCGTTGGCCGATCCTGATGGCGGAATCAGCATCCCAATCCTTTGGAGCGTTCTCCCACAGGCCCGCCTTGAACATTTCAGCTCGGCGGATGCCTATTTCGATATTGCGCCAAAGCTCCCGGTTCGCTCGGGCATCCTCCGCCGTGACGGTCGGGGCTGTTATCTTGCGGGCCTCTGCTTTCCGCATGAGTTTGAGCGCATCAAGCCTATCATCAACACGCTGGTCAGAATCCTCGAAAACGGAAGTCAGGAAGGCATTGGCCTGCTCCGTAGCGCCTCGTAAGCTAGAAGCCCCTCAGTGGCTTCGATGCGACGGTGCAAAGGCGCCTCAGCGTCCGACTTGATTTCGAGCAGGGCGACAATCGCTCGGGTCATCGTTTTCTCCTTCCTCGGTTCGCCATGGGCTACGGGCCAGCGAGCTTGTTGATCTTCTCTGAAATCAAATCGATTTCGATGCGGCCCCCTTGGCAGTGCGCCGGGTCAAGAAGGCATCGACAGCGACGCATCCGATCCGTGGAGATGAGCTGCGGGCATTGCGGAGGCTGGCGCGGGAGCCGAGTTCTCCGCGGTCCACCAACGGAATCACGGTTCGCGATTCGCATCAAAGGAAGTTTTGCAACACAATCCCCTCGAAAGCGGACTCAAGTCGGACATCGCTCCATGTCCGGCAAGGGGCCCGTAAGCGACATCGCCGTGAATGTTCGATGACCTCGCCGGCGCGCGCAAGCAAGTCCGGTAGACATCGTGACCGCAGGTGCCGCAGCGGTCTCTAGGTTGATCGAGAGTTTGAACCTGGATGCGTGTGAATCTCAAGATCGCCGACGGACGCGCTTTGCTCAACCCGGTACCAACGACCTTCCTGGATGGGTGCCTAGATAAAGCCACGAACTCGAACGAAGCTTTTGCTGTTTCGCGCATCGCGCGAAACGATAAAGGTTGGTTTGCTCGAACCAGGGTGGGACATGAAGTTCGTAACGAGTTTGCTTGCCGCAGTTCTTTTGCTTGCGGGTGTGGAGGCAAGTCATGCGGCAGTCCGCATAGCGGAGGATCATGGCGGGCGCATCGGAAACTACGTCACCAAATTTCAGCGCCTGCGCTCATCCGGCCAAACCGTGATCATTGACGGTCTCTGTGCCTCGGCCTGCACCCTCGTCCTGAGTACGGTCCCTCACAACAAAATCTGCGTGACCTCACGCGCGACGCTCGGCTTCCACGCCGCCTATGATTTCGGCACCAACGGCCGCACCGTCGCCAATCCCGAAGCGACCAGGGTGCTTTATTCGACGTATCCGGCGCCGGTGAAGCAGTGGATTGCCGCGCGCGGTGGATTGGCACCTCAGATGATCTACCTACGCGGCCAGGAACCACAGGCGATGTATCGACCATGTTAACGCGCGCTTGAGTCCGCTGCCCCTGATAGAGGCAGGGGCCAAAGCGGACGCTGCTGGAAGTCCGGATCGGGTCATTCTCGACTGAGCCAGCCGGTAACGCTTACCATTTGATGTCCGCTTCTCTCCAAAAGTGACCTAATTGCTGCGCGGCCGCGAAATGACGCGAGGGGCCGAGAGTGGACCTTCGTGCTCCATAATCCAAGCGGATAAGAACGTTCCGTCGTCGACCGCTATTGGTCTCGTTCCAGCTTGGTCAGCAATATCTCCTCGAGATCCTCGGGTACAGCGAGGCGCCGGATCACTTTCGGCCAGAGCTCAATTGGTGGCGAGGCAAGCAGGCCCTTAGACAGCGTCACGAGGTGAAGATCGTCGTTGAGATGCATTCTCACCCCGCAATGTTGCGCCCGGCATGCGACGCGTGGATGGCATTCGCGATAATGGCAGATGCGACCAAGGTAATGACCGGCGGTATCAGCGAGGAAGATGTCGGCCCCTGAGCCAACCCCTTAAGGCGCCGGCCGGCACGCGCCAGCTGGGTCAAATCCGTCGCCCGCTCAACCGTTACGAGAAGATCGACGTCCTTGGGGATAGCCTTAGCGGTTGCCATAGAACCCAAAAGTGCAATGCGTTGTACACCTGGACAGAGACGCGCAGCCCGCACAAAGGAATAAGCCGCAAGAAGTAACGGCCGGCGCGGCTCGGCAACCGAGGGTGAAGGATCGTGAGGTCGATGCCCGCGCATTTTCTTATGCGAGACGTCATTGTGTCTTAATATTCATCAAGGCCGGCCTCGTACCAAATCCTATTTAATTCATCCCAGCCGGCCGACCTTGCGCGTGACCTCAAGTTTGCGAGAAAAGTGCCAAATCCAGACTCAGGCACTGCAGCAATTGCGATTCCAACTAGCCGCGACCAGTTGCTCGATCCCAGAAATTCCCTCAGGTTAGACTTGGAATTCTACAATGAGGGAGGGCGACATGCCGAAGGGCTATTTTCTGAGCGAAGTCGACGTTGCTAACCCGGAAGCATATGAAGCATATCGCACGCGTGTGCTACCAACCGTGGAAAAGTTCGGCGGGCGCTTTCTGGTCCGGGGTGGTGAGCCCAAAGCGATCGAGGGTGGGGGCTTCGCCAGCCGGGTCATCGTCATCGAGTTTGACAGTCCAGAACAAGTGATGGCTTGGTATAACTGTCCTGAATACCAGGCGATTGTGTCAATCCGGCATGCCAACGCCACGACGCGCGCCGCCCGCCTGATTGGCGCTTAAAGCGACGCGCCTCACCATGCGCCACGCCTCCCTCTTGCACGCTCTTGCCACAGCCGGTCTGTTCCTGGGATCCAGTCTCATCTCAGATGCACCCGCCGCGACCGCCGGCCGCGCCTTGGCCGTATCCGTCGACGATTTCAATTATATCGACACGTCGAACGAGCCCACCGATCAGACGGCCGTCCATGAAAAGCGATTGCGGTCTTTCATGACCGCGCTGCGGGACGACGTCGCGGCAGACCGGCGTTTTGAGCTCGTGCCCTCCTCCTGCGCAACAAATTGTCCGACCGAGGGACCGGCGTTGGTCGATCGGCTACGCGAGGCGTCACAGGCCGGCTCGCAGATCCTGATCATCGGCACCGTTCATAAGCTAAGCACGCTGGTGCAGTACGTGGGGACTGCTGCCATCGATGCAACAACCCAGCGCGTCGTGTTCAAGAAGTTCTTCACGTTCCGCGGTGACAATGACGAGGCATGGCAGCGGGCGCAGCGCTTCGTATCGGAGGAGGTCCGCGACCGACTGCTTGAAAGCAGATCGCAGCAATAGGCGTTCGTTCAGAAAAAAATCTGCCCCGCGACAATATGCGACCACCATAAAGATTGCCTCGGGTAGAAAGCTACTTAACGACCTCCCAGAAAATTCCGACCTCGGTAATGAAAGCCAAGGTGAAGAGGACGGTCCGAACGTATGGAAGCCCGGCCCAGTAGACGATGGCATGTGCCAGTCTCAAATAGAAGAAACTCGCGGACCAGAAGGCGGTCATGGCGTTTGCCTTCCCCGACAGTTGTGCGGCGATTACAAGTGCCGCGAAGGGAGCAAAAACCTCGATCGCATTCAAATAAGCCCGATGAGCGCGCTGTCCCCACGCAGGCACAGGTCGCGGCAAGGATGGGTCGAGATAATTCTTCGGCTGCAGTGGCCCGTTGTTCATCACTTGGCAGACGATATACGGAATCCAAAGTGCGGCAGTCAGCATCGACATATAAGCGAGATATTTGAGGTCGGTTGCCACGTTCGTCCTCCTGGGATGGATGCCTCAGCCCGCGGCTGCGAACTAATGACCCCTATGGTCGTTTGAGCCCGAGCAGAACCGACATGGTCGAAAGACTTTTTTTGGAGGAGGCTTGCGGGCCCGGCGAATAGAGTACTTGACCGAAATCTGCCCTCCCAATTGGCGGCCGATTGATGGAGCTCGCCCGAGGCGAGTGAGGCAACGGTATGTCAGTGTGCAGTGTTCAAGCCGAGCCACTGTGGAGATTTGACCCGGCCGGAGCTGCATCTATCGTGGGGGGAGAATGGCGGACGAAGGATGGCCGATCCATGAAAGCCAACTGGTACTTCATCGAGAACGACGAGACGGTAGGCCCGATAACATTTGCAGATTTGGCCGGGCGCATCAGGCAAAGCGGTCAGTCGCCCTTGGTCTGGACCGAAGGAATGGCGGACTGGACGGAAGCCGAATCTGTGCCCGGGTTGTCGCACGCGCCCCAAACCGCGACCCGTTCCTCGGCCTCGTCGAGGTTCGAGCCAGCAGGCACCGAGCGGAACGTCGCACCAAAACGTGCTGCTGTCTTGCATCGGCTTCAGCACGAATTTTTTGAATACCTGATGATCTCGGCCTATCTGTTCGTCTGGTATGGCGCACTCCTGCTCTACAAGTCGGCGATCCTTCACAGTGACGGAATCGAGTTCGCGCCTTTTGGCATCGCGGCCGTGAAGGCCCTCATTCTCGGAAAGTTCGTTCTGATTTTGCACGCGCTCAAGGTCGGCGAGCGATGGGGCAGCCCCCGTATCTTGCTTGCCGACATTGTCAAAAAGTCCGTGCTTTTCTTTTTGTTTCTCAGCGTACTTGCAGTGGGTGAGGAAATGATCGCCGGCTATTTTCACGGACGGGCCTTGAGAGACGTCTTGGGCGAAATTGGAGGCGGCACGCTGCAACAGGTCCTCGCCACCGGCGTCCTTATGCTATTGACCCTCATTCCCTATTTCACCTACCGCCTCGTCGGCGTCCGTCTCGGTCAAGGCGTGCTGTGGAAACTACTCACCGAGCGCGCTTCTGCGGCCTCGCCATAGCCATTCCCATCGGCACATCCGACGCCACGGCAGCCGCGCCGCCATCGCCGCGACGCTGACGGCGATTTGGCCCTGCTTGATGGCGGCCCGAAGCTCGAACGCGGCTTCCGCTGTTGAACCTTATTAGCGCGCGCGAGCCTAACGGTAGGTGGTAGTGCGGAGGCGCAGCTATGGCAATGAGGATCGTCTTGGCCATCGCTTTTGGGGTCGCCGGTGCTATCAGTTGGCTATGGCCCGGCACCATGGGCGCTTTTCTATTTCAAACCCTACCCGTGAGTGCCCATGAAAGTGCGATCATCGGTGCGCTGTTCTTCGTTGGAGCCGCGATCCTATTGTTCATCAGGCCGTCGGACGACAGAGCGCCTTAGGCGATGCTGAAGGGGCTCTACAAAGTCTACATGGAAACGGTGCACGGGACGCGCCGTGGGGTTCTCTATGTCTATGACGGCAAGATGATGGGTGGCAACTTGGCTTTCGCGTTCATCGGCACCTACCGGGAATCCAGCGGCGAGGTCTTCGCCGAGTTATCGACGCGGCGCCACAACGACGATCCGGCGCACCAGCCCTTGCTCAAGACCGACGTAGTCGCCCTGACACTCAGAGGCAGACAGCAGGGCGAGCAATATCATTTCGAGGGCGGCACGACGGCACTGCCCGGCATCGCATTCCGCTTGGTGATGACACCCATTAGTGAAGCGACCGCGCCGCCGGTCATTTCGCCCGGACAGGGAATCGCGAACGGTCTTTATTCAATCCATATCCGGATGCTCGATGGCATCGACGGCGGGAACACCGGCGTTGTGCTGCTGCTCGATGGGGCGATGCGCGGCGGCGACGCCTATTTTGACTATCAAGGCACCTACGCCAGCTCCAACGGCAAATGGAAGGGCGAGTTGATTAATCACGAGCACACCCCGAGCGAGGGCGCACCGTTGCTGTTCGGCGGCTACGAGGTCGGCATCGGCTTTTCCGGTACCTACAGCGAAGGGGGCGCGGTGGCTACCGCGACCGCGCTGGTCGGCAAGCGCAGCGTTCGCTTCAGCGCGGTGCTGAAAAAGATGGCGGAGGCCTGATCGTCAGATGTCACTATTGCGCGGCCAATCTCGCATCTCGCTGCCGCCGCCTTTCAGCTTCCGCGCGGCGCGCCCAATACGCACGCGCGCCCGCGGCGTGTCTGCATGAAGATGAATCAATGTCTCAGTTGGGTCAAAAGCTGACCTCGCGGGCTAGCCAAGCCTTCGTCTGCTTTACTCTCGAAAGCGGACATGCTCGAGAAACCGCTGCGGCCCAAGCATAACTTTCATCGGGTGGCTATGGTTGGCTATGGTTTGTCATGGTGCAAGAGGGCTGTTTTGGCCAAAGGGGTCAAAAAGAGGGGTTTTGTCCTTGTGCCGGTCGGTTTGCTTTTCGAATTTTCGTTTCAGCCGCTAGTTTTGGTATATTTGCCCCCAAGGGCCCGGATGTACGGCCCCTCTCCCTAACTAGCGCATCGGAGCGATCTCCAGCGCGTTATTTTCATCCAGCTTCCATTTCCCGCTTGATGCGATGCACGGTCCCGGTGCCAAGCCCCACCAGCTTGGCAGTTCTTAGAATGCCGGTGCCCTTACGCAGGTGGCTTTGCGCTTTGCGTTCTAGGTCGCTGGCGACGGCTGGCCTGCCAAGCCGCTTGCCCTGAGCCAGCGCCCGCTTGAGGCCAAGTCTGACTCGTTGCTGGATCATGCTTCGCTCAAACTCGGCAAAAGCTCCGGTGATCTGAAACATTAGCTTGCCTGCTGGCGTCGTGGTGTCGATGGACTGCTGATCAAGGTACAGGTCAACGCCATAGGCTTCGAGGTTCTGGACCGTATGCAAGAGGTCGATCAGAGACCGCCCTAGCCGATCAATCGACCAAGCCATCACGATATCGAATTCACGGCGGCAAGCTGCCTTCAGCATTCGGTCAAGGCCAGGGCGCTTGTCCCTGCCCTTCGCGCCACTGATACCAGCATCCGAATAAGTCTCGACAACCTGCCAGCCACGCCTCTGCGCGATCAAGCCAAGCTCTCGGGTTTGGTTCTCCACGGTCTGGCCATCAGTGCTGACTCTGACGTAAAGCGCGGCCCGTTTAATCTTATTCGTCATGGCGGATGCTCCCTACTTTGGGCCGTAGTACATACGGCAATCAGGTGTTTTTTGTATGTCGTTTAGGATATGCCCCCGGCCCTTTGTTTACAGGGGTTTGCGGCGGGGCCTGTCGGTGGGGTTTGTCGTATAGGCAAAAAAGGGCCGCCCAGCGGACGGCCCTATGATGACTGTGGCTTACGGGTTAAGCGGGACCACCTTCGCCTTCTCAGCCGCCACATGGCGGTCAATCGCCGCCTTTTGATCGGCAACCAGCTTCTCCTTCTCCGCAGCGGTTAGCTTGCGCAGTTGGCTCCGATGAAAGAGTCGAAACGCTCCCACTTTGACAGCCTTGGTGCCTTCCTTTGGCCTGAAACCCTCAGCGGCCCATTTAGCGAAGGTCTTGGTGTCGATGTGAGGAACGACGACACCAAAGCCAGCTCGCTTGAAAGCTCGAACGCAGGCCATCTCGGATTTGATCTGCTTTTCGGTCTTGCCAGCCACAGACAGCTTGGCAGGCTTCTCAGCCTGCATGAGAGCCAGCCTTGCCTGCACAGCTTGGGCAAGGATGGCCTGAAAGGCAGGATCATTCGGGTTGAAGCTCGGGACTGGCGACGCAGCTTTGCTGATATCCGCCTTGGCAGCTTCGGGTGCCTTCGAGGTTTCGTTCTTACGAACAGCCATTTGCATTCTCCGGGTTTGGGTTGATGAACCGAACCCCGGTCGAATGCCGTTACATACGTCGCCACACTCGGCGGGGTTCGTAAGAACTCACCCCGCCGATGTGGCTGGTATGAAAGGTCATGTGATGCAGGCAACCGATTGGTGCATCGCGCCTGCCTGCGAAATAAGCGAGACTTAGGGGCTTGGGCCGGGGGCCGTTGTTCTTACAACGAGGAATGCAAGCTCGGCTCGATCACAATGCCGTAGAGCAAAGCTCACGGCATTACACAGGCGAACGCAGGCGAAGAATAACGCTGGCGCAATTTCAAATAAGGAGGTGAACCTTTCGGGCGGGGGGCCGCTAATGAAATGCCCGCGCCCGGTATAAAATTTCCTTGTCCAACGACATTTACATAGCAAAACCCAAAATCGAAAAACCAAAAACCAAAACGCAAAACCAAAAATTGCAAAAACAAAAAATCGGCTTTCAGGATAGCCCCCCCCCCGACTCAGGGAAGCCCGCTGGCGAGGCTTTATCCGAGTAGGTCAAAGTACCCCGCAGGAGATCAAACGCATGGGCGGTCACGGCTGGAGTCAGCGGCAACCCCGCGGGTCGGCTCGTCGCTTTACTTCATAAGCGGAGCCAGGTGGTTCAGAGCGTCTTCAATCGCCTGTGCTTTTATCGTGTGGTATTTCACCAGGAAGCCCGCGTGCCTACTCTGCACCTCTACGCCGTCTGCTTTCTTGTAGGCATGATCTAGAAGCAGCAAATCGTGCTCCCACTGGTCAATGACCCCGTATGCATTGGACACTGCGCGAATTGCGTCAGGCGGAAGAAGCCCGATCTCCGTCACCAGTTCCGGAAATAGGCGCGCCTTGGGAGTGCGAATAAGCACCGACGCCAGACCAGAACCCGGCTGTTTCAGTATTTCAATGTCGGCGATCCAATCGTCCCGGAATTGCTTCAGCTCCGCGTAGAGTGCGGTCGCAAGTGAGGTCCGGTTTTGATCGCGCAACCGATCATCTCGTTTTCGGTTTAGGTGGGCGTTGAACATCGCGCCAAGCAAGAGCGCGATAAAGCCGAGGGTCGACCCGGCTAACGTCCCTAAAAAACTTGCCGTTCCCTGGGGCTGTTGGTTCAGCCAGGTGAAGAACTCCGAGAACATCAACTACCTTTCAATACTCGATCCATCGCCGGATGCTCCCGGTTCTTCACCTTGATCCAGTGCTTCGAGCGGCCAGCCTGATACGGCCGATCACGCCGCTTGATCCATTACCCGTGCTCCTCACGTTTAGTGCACTACCAACACCGGCACGCTTCCGTCCGCTAGGACCTCCGATGTCTGACTCCCCAAGAAAAGCTTCCTGAGGCCGCGACGCCCATGAGAGCCCATGACGATCAAGTCGCAGCCTCTGGACTTTGCTGTTTCGATAATCGCGGTGGCCGGGTGCGCGTCCGGAATATGCACGAGTTCTGCAGATATCCCGATCTGCTCCGCCATAGCTCGAGCTTCATCGAGCACCATGCCCGCAGATGCCTTGCGGCCTGCGTTAAAGCTATCAACCTCTTCCTGCGTGGGAATCCATCCCGAGGCGTGTCCGGACCCATAGTCGACCGGAAGCGGTTCCGTTACGGCAATGACTGTCACTTTAGCATTCAAGGCCTTTGCGAGCTCTATCCCGTGCTTAACGCCTTTTCTCGCGACATCCGATCCATCCGTGCTCAAGAGAATATTGGCGTACATTCGGGTAACTCCCTTGCTCGTTGAACATTTTCCCTAAAAAGTGTGATCCTTGCAGGCGGTCAGGCAAACGCATCCATCACCCGGCTCATCGCCGGATGCTTCCCGCGACAATTAAAAGGCCGCCCGCTGCCTTTAGTTCATTTTAGCAAGGGAGAAATTAGCGTCGCGAAGCCCGCCGCTTGAGTTCGAGGATCAACTGGTCGCCCGCCTCATGAATATGGTCCAGCGGGTGATTACGGCAATAGTTGCTCACCCACGCCACTCTTCCTTTAGAGTCTGGTAGGGCGATTCCGTTATCGTCGCCATAGACGCTGTAAGCCGACAAGTAGCCAGCGAGCCACACGTCGTCGGCTAATGAGGCTACGTCTTCTTTCCGATGATCGGCCGTCCATTCCCCGCACGAATAAGCTCCGTGTCCGACTATATGGCCCGCTCCTGCACGAGCGCCCGAAATGGCAGCGGACAGCGACAAAACAATAGCTATTACCGTTCTCATTTCACCCACTCCCCAAGACCGCTTTGCTCTAATATGTCGGGATACGATGTGTCCGGCAGTCATAGGGACCATCCGAGCCGGAACCCTTAATATTTTGATTGAAGAACTGGCCCATCGAAGGCGCTGCCATGAACGCCTCAAGGATCGCAGCAGGCAGTTCGCAATAATGGTAGTAGGTACCTCGGAGGTCGATCAGCATATAGCTTTGAGCCTTATCGTAGCAGACCCGTTGAATGAAGCTGCTTCGGGTTATATCGGTGCAAACGAAGGGCTTGAGATCGACTATGCCGCGATATTTCACGTCCACGGTTTCCGCTCGCGCGGACGCCGCGATGAGCGCAAGCAGGAGCGTCCCGAAAATCGTCGTACCAATAATTTTGTGCATATGCCCACCCCCAACGAGGAGATCCAAGCGCAACTGATGGGCGAGATCAATGGGGTGGAAGGAAATGCCACAACTTCTCGGAGCAAGCGGGAGGCCAGCAGGCCTTCTCACGCCTTACGCGAACGCCTCTGTCTAACCGGCCAATAGAGAACGATGATGCCCGCAGCGCGGGCACCATACGGGCTGCTGTATCAGCGGCTCGACTTGTAGGCGATTTGCAGGTGAAGGCGAACGAACCAACTCTCCACCTTGAGTAAAAGGTCCAAGAAGCGGTGTCTTGACGCCGGATCGGCAGGTTCGATTTCTGAACCGTGTTGTAATTCCGTCGTTGACGGACTCGGAAACTGGTAGCAATCTTTCATTTGCGAATAGTCCTCATTGCCAAGTGGTGACGCTTCGTTGCGGCCCTCCCGTCTCAAACACGGTGAGGGTCGCGCTGTTTTTGCGCTTGAGGATGATCCACGTCGTCGGAGCGTTGCCTGTACCCGGCCCGCGAATCAGCATCTGCACATGGCCTTATTGGACACGCGACCGACTTCATGAGGCAATGCAATAGTTGTGCTAGATTTCCGCGATCGCGAAAAAATCATATGTTTTGTGTGGGATGTAGCTATTCCGCGACATTCCCTGGCACCTGTGGCGCTGGGCGAGCGACTGTTAAACCTTTGTTAATGAAACGCCTCATCCGCCAGCCAAATGAGCGAGTTTGGGGATTGCGTCAAGGGCGCAGCATGGCGTTCACAAATCCGGCATGGGCGCGGCGGCGTGACGCGGATTTGGAACCAAGTTCGAAGCGCAACGAGATTGGGAAGGCAGAACTCAAAAGAATTAAACATGCGCCCAAGATAGGAGGCGCTTATTGGATTACAAATGAAAGTGGCCCCGGCGCTGTGACGAACCGAAGCCACTTCCCCCCTTCAAGCGGGCTGGCTCTCGGGGAGAGCAGACAGCAAAACAGGTTGGCTCCAAGCTGTCTGTCCGAAAGGTAACAGTTCGCCCTGGGGCGTTGCGGCTGGGACCGTTCGCCTTAACTCTCATCCGGTCTTTGGCTGGCGTCGCACCAGCGCTTGATAGCTTCCGGTTCAATCCGCTTGTGGTCGGGTCCCTCGACGTAAAGAACGGTTGTATGAGACGCCTTCATCATATCGCAGGCGGCGCTCAAGGCGGCGACTTCGGAATTGTAGTCCTGCCACCGCGGACGTGCGGGCAAGCTATGGTTAGACGTGAAATGCAGTTTCCATTTCATGGCGGACTTCCCGAGTGTATCGCGCCAGACTGGCTGGAGCGGAAGCCGGTTCAGTGCTTCCTAGAAGGCGGCTCAATTCTTGCCAAGCCGCAGCACCGCATGGGCGCCCGATACGGGCTTGCCGAAATTTGCCCTATCGCCAGCACTTCGACCGGCAACTCGCGCTCTCTGACTGAAGGCGGCACGGCTGGCACGGGCTGATCCAAGACATATGCCTTCGGCCTTCAGCAAATCTTCGATGGCTTGGTCCTTGATGACGACCAACGCTTTGCCGTTTGTGGTGCGCTCGGTCTTTGATTGGTCGCACATCTCGGTCATGCGAGCGCTGATGCGCTCGGTGCATCCGATGACAAAACCGCGAATCTCTTGTTTCCGTTCGTTCCCCTCAGGCGCCAAACAATCGAGCAGAAACTCGAACAGAGCCTCGTGGACGAAATCGGCGAGATGATCGAGCAGCCATCTCGCAAACTCAATGTCCGACTTTAAACCAGCGAAGGTAAGGCCGGCCTTGGAGCGGTCACGATAGATTCGCGCGTTGCAGTATCGTTCAACGGCATTGGCCAGCTGCCATTTGATCTTATGGGGGTCGCGAGCGTCCGCTTCGCTCTCGTCGTGAAGGATCGCTTTTTCCTCCTGACTTAGCTGCAACTCGTCGTCCGTGATCTCATGGGCGTCGATCCAGGCTCGGACCTTGGCGAGCGCTGCCAACTCTTCCTCTTCGGTGCAGCCGTTCTCCGTCGTCTTGGCGAGCAGGGCTTTGACCTTCTCGATGATCGAATTGCGGTTGACCATCACGCCACCTCCTTATTGGGCTTTGGCCTCCACGCGCCCCCGTTGAAATAGACGATGGCCTTCTTCAGATCAGCTTCGTCCAACTTCGGCAAAAAAAAGTCGCAGGCATCCAGAAACTCTCGAAGGTTGGTTTCGCTTCCGGCATTACGTAATGCCGGGTCCGGCTCCGGTTTCGGTTCCGGCTTCGGTTCCGGCTTCCCTTTGCCTTTGGGTTCTGGCTTGGGGTCGGGCTTTGGCAGCGCAGCCTTTTCCTTCTCCCTCTCGATTTTCTCGGCCTTGAGCTTGTCGCGGTGCCGCTGCTGCGCCGCGGCGTTGTCGATCTGGTGCTGCTCGAAGTCCTTGCGCCCCAGGGCGATGCCAATCAAATCCTTGGCGCGGCGGATTTGAATGCCGCCCGCCTGCTTGAGGAACTCACCGAAAGCCTTTTCGGTCGGATGCCGCTTCTGAGCTTCGGCCAGCAACTTGCCTGCGGCGACCGCCTTCTCATTCCGGGTTACGGTCGCCGCATCGTATTCCTTGATGGCCTTGACGATCTTCGCCGCAAGCTTGGCGTCGTCTCCATCTTCATGTGTCATTCGATTCTCCGCCTGTTCTCCCCTCCGGGTCTCAAAGAGACACCGCGAAGAAGGGAGATTTCGCCCGTCATATTGCGGAACTAGTTTTGGTACCTGCATCCAAAACATGCGCCGACCACTCCAAATCCGCAAGGACTACATTCGGTACCTCACGCAATCGTGAATGGCGACAGGTCGCAATTGTGGTACCTTGCCCGCCGCCATCAACGGCAGGAAGGAGGCTGATTAAATGCCTAGAAAATCTACAGAATTTGTCCAATTCAAGCTTCGAATTCGCGAAGGATTACGGCGCGAAATCGAGAAGGCCGCTAAGAAAAAGGGCATTTCAGCGAACGCCGAAGCGGTTGAAAGGCTAGAGAAATCCTTAGTGGCTGAAAACCAATTCGGCCTCCTTGAGCAATTCTTTGCTCAGCTTGTTGAGCGGGGCTTCCTCAAGGAAGTAAGCACGCCAGAAGGCCAGCAAGCTTCGGCGGCTTCTAATTCGGTGGAACCTGAAATGATAAATGACGAGGACAATTCGGTTCACTCAAGCCCAAATCCGTCGTGCCGTTAAAGCCGTAGAGGCCACGGGGCTAAAGGTACGCGCCGTCCGGGTTTACCCCGATGGCAGCATTGAGATCGAAACCGGAGAACCTTCCAAACATGCCGCAGCCACGGCATTAGTCGGATGGGAGGACATCTAATGGCAAAACTCAGACTGCAATACATCCACGAATATGTGGATCGTCACGGCAAGGTGCGCCGCTATTTCCGCCATAGGAATGTCAAAGGCCCGCTTCCGGGTATACCGGGATCAGCCGAGTTCATGGCCGCCTATCAGAAATTTCTTGGGGTCGATACCCATGCCTGTCCGGCCAGACATTTAGGAAGCGCCCTTCCCGGCAGCTTCGGCGCTTTGATAAATGAATTCTACGGCTCCCGGCCCTTTCTCAACCTGAAGCAATCGTCCCGGCATACTTATAAATGTGTGCTTGAACCATTGGCGGCCAAACATGGGCACCGGGATGCCCGCAAGCTCGACCACAAGACTGCCAGCACACTGATTGAGGACATTGGCGCTACCAAACCGGCGATGGCGAACCTCACCCGCTCGGTCCTGAAACGGGTGATGCAATACGGCATCAAGGCGGGATACGTGGACGCCAACCCGTTCATCGGCATAGACCGCCATAAGGTCGGCTCGTTCCATTGTTGGACCGAAGGCGAGCTACAGCAATTCGAACAACGATGGCCAATGGGCACCCGCCAGCGCTTGGCCTTTGAACTCCTGTTGCGCACCGCCCAGCGTGGCGGCGATGTGGTCAAGATGAAGCGCTCCGATATCGTTAACGGCGAGTTGCACGTCATCCAGCAAAAAACCGGCGTTGAACTCTATCTGCCGGTGGCTCCTGAATTGGAACGCGCCCTCCGCGCATACCCAGCCAATGGCTTGACCCTGATCGCGCGCGGGGATGGCAGGCCCATCACACGCGCGGGCCTGCAACGGATGATGTGTCACGCCGTCGAGGCTGCGGGATTGCCTCCCAGGTGTCTGCCTCATGGCTTGCGCAAAGCCTGCCTGAGAAGGCTTGCCGAGAGTGGCGCGACCGAGAAGCAGATAGCCTCATGGTCAGGCCATAAAAGTCCGCAAGAAGTCGCACGCTACACGGCAGCAGCGGATCAACGGCAACTCGCCAAGGACGCCATCAGCCGGGGCAGAAAGTGAACACCGATTGGCTAACCCGCGTTGGTTAGCCAATTTGGCAGCGAATTCTCGAATCATCTCAACGGCATTTTTCGTGGGCACTAATCAGCCGGTTAAAAAGCCCCCTCGGGCCGGCTTTCGGTCCTGAAGACGAATTTGGCTGTCAGGACTCGCTCCGAGCGCATTTTCGCCACGAATGCTGCGTTAACCAACAAATTCATCGATATCGGGACCACCAGAAGTCATTTTGGCCCAGCCGATTCATAGGTTATTAAGTGATCGGGACGGCAGTTTCTGCCGTGAGGGATTAACAATTCGGGCCAGACTTCGAGGCTTCTCTTGCCGTTCGGCGGATCGCTTTCGACCCGCGTTCGACCAATAGAGGCCCACAGAACACGCGATTTGCCGGGGACGCAGCATGCAGGCACTTACATTCTTCTTGGCGTTTGTGGCGGTCCTGGCGCTGATCGGCGTCGCGGCCTGGCTGGTACGGCGATTCGCGGGCAATCGGCTCGGTGCCAACACCAATCGCAGCCGAATGCCCCGTCTGGCGGTGATCGATGCCGCCGCCGTGGACGGACGCCGGCGGCTTGTCCTGGTACGTCGCGACAACATCGAACATCTCCTGATGATCGGCGGCCCGACCGACATCGTCGTGGAGCCGAACATCGTGCGTGCCATGCCCGGTCGGGACCAAATGCCGCCACGGCCGGGCCTCGCCGGCCCCGAGCCGCAGATGCGCCCAGCGCCCGTCCCCGAGGCTGCAGGCTGGGGCGATGGCGATTCCCAGCGCGGCGACGGCTTCGATCATACCGAACCGCAAATGCCGGAGCCGCCGCCCCGCCCGGCACGGCCGCCATTTGCCGACGAAATACGCCGTCCGGCGTCCGAACGCCGCCTCGATCGCGGCGATCCGCTGGCGGGATTTGCGCCCGAGCCGCTCGGCGGCCGTGGCGAGCCTCGCCCCGAAGGGATGCCACGAATGTCGCGCGGCGAGCCGTTGATCCCGCGCCCGCCGCGCATGAATGATGGTTCCAAGCCAACCCCGCGCTCAGAGCGCGCCGCCCCACCGCCACCGCCGCCACCGCCGCCGGCACAATCCCCTCCGCTGTCGGCAGCGGATCAAAACCTCGCAGAGATGGCGCAACGTCTGGAAGCCGCGCTTCGCCGGCCGGCCGGTGACACGGTCGCACCGCCCGTCGCGCCCGAGCCGCCCCCGGCCGCGCGCAATGAGCCGCCGACACCACCACCGGCTCCGCCGCCGACAAAGAGCGGATTCGACAATCTTGAAGACGAGATGGCGTCCCTGCTCGGACGTCCAAAGAACCCTTCGTGAGGCTGGCCGCCTCCCCGCGTAGAGTTTTATTTCTCCTCGCCCTGATTACCGCCGGAACACTGGCGGCCCCTGCGCTCGCGCAGGACATCAGCATCAATCTCGGCCAGGGCAATGGCGGCGTGACCGAGCGCGCGATCCAGCTGATCGCGCTGTTGACGGTGCTGTCGATCGCGCCCTCGATCCTGATCATGATGACGTCGTTCACCCGCATCGTGGTGGTGCTATCGCTGTTGCGCACGGCGCTCGGCACCGCGACCGCGCCGCCGAACTCCGTCATCATCGCGCTTGCCATGTTTCTGACCGCGTTCGTGATGGCGCCGGTGCTGCAGAAATCCTACGACGACGGCATCAAACCGCTGGTCGCCAACCAGGTCAGCGTCGAGGACGCGCTGCAACGTGCCGCCGTGCCGCTGCGCGGCTTCATGCAGAAGAACGTGCGCGAAAAGGACGTGAAGCTCTTCATGGACATGTCGGGCGAGCCACCACCTGCGACGCCGGAAGAGATGTCGCTGCGGATCCTGATGCCCGCCTTCATGATCTCCGAATTGAAGCGCGCCTTCGAGATCGGCTTCCTCCTGTTCCTGCCGTTCCTGATCATCGACCTCGTGGTCGCCTCGGTCTTGATGTCGATGGGCATGATGATGCTGCCGCCGGTGGTGGTGTCGCTGCCGTTCAAGCTGATCTTTTTCGTGCTGGTCGACGGCTGGTCGCTGGTAGCCGGAAGTCTCGTGCAAAGCTACGGAGGCTGAGAGCGCGGCATTCACCTCTCCAGGCCGTCTACGAGGCGTTGGCGGGCAATCGGCAAGCCTCAATCAAAGTGGGCGCATATGAAGTACGCGCAACCGAGGCTTGAACCGGATCTCGCCCTGGGATTCAATTGGTCGCGCGCTGGATCATGATGCGATTAAGTGGAATCGCATCATGATCTCATCTCTTTGTTTTGAGCATGATCTTTTCGGAAAACCGGTTTCCACTTTTCCGGATCATGCTCTAGCCGCCCCCGACGGCGCGCCGGGCCGCTTTCGAGGGAAACGCGACATGGATTGCTGCAGTCATTGCCACACCTTCACGCGACGCCAATGGATGTGGCGTTCGGCGCTGACCTCGCTTGCAGCACTGCTTGCCGGCGGCGCTGAACCACGCGGCTCGACCGCTGCTGCACAAACGGCCGAGACCGCCAATGCCGCGCTCGAGATCTTGCGCAAATCCATCTCCGTCGACGTTCACACCCATGGCGGGACGAGCGGAATTACATCGCAGGTCCCACCCAATGACGGTCTCGCCACGGGCATGCGGGCCGGATCATTGGCGGTGGCATGTCTCGCCGATGTGCCGGATGCTCCCGTTCTTGGCAGGAACGCGGCCGGAGTACTGACCGCGTTGCGGACGCCGGAACCGGGCCAGCTCTATCGGTATCACTTGGAGCGTCTTGCCTGGGTGGATGAGATGGTGGCGCATCACGGCCTGCGGCGGGCGCTTTCGGCCGCCGATCTCGAAGCGGCGCATGCGGCCAGACAGCCGGCGATCGTGGGCGACGTCGAAGGACTGGATTTTCTTGAAGGAAAACTCGAGCGACTGGAACAGGCGCATCAGCGCGGCGTCAGGCACGTCCAGCTCGTGCACTATACTCCCAACGACATCGGCGACTTCCAGACCGGCATCGTCACCCATCATGGGCTGACTTCCTACGGCGCGGAAGTCATTCGCGCCTGTCACCGGCTCGGACTTGTCTGTGACGTCGCGCATGCGACCGAGGAAATGGTCAAGCAGGCGGCCAAGGTTGCGACCAGGCCCCTATTATTGTCGCACACCGCGCTGTCCGGATCCCGCGCGATGGGCGCAACGCCGCTGGTCGCGAGGCAAATCAGCCCGGACCACGCCCGCGCGATCGCCGAAACTGGCGGCGCCATCGGCATCTGGCACTTCTTCGGCAGTCTTGAAAAATATGTCGATGGCCTGAAGGAAATGATCGACGTTGTCGGGATCGATCACGTTTGCGTCGGCACCGATCAGCAGACCAATCCGGGCGCGGTGCAGGATTATGCGCAATGGGTGCAGCTGGTGGCAGCGATGCTGCGCGGCGGTCTCTCACCCGAAGAGGCCGGCAAGATTGCCGGCGGCAATTACATGCGCATCTTCCGCGCCGCGGTTGGCTGATTTGAGGTGAGCCCGCTCTGGGCCGCGGTTATCGGACGACGGCGCCGCGCCTCACCCCGCCACATCATATTGCTTGCTGAGGTGGTCGCCGATCTGGACGATCATCGCGACGGATTCGCCATAACCGGGCCTCGCCCTGGTCTCTTCATCGGCCTCGGTGCGAAATTCCCAGCCGTCGTCGGTGGTGACAACGAAAATCCCGATCCCATCCGGACCGTCGGCGTGAACCTTGAGCTCAGCCCTTGCCATCGCGACGAGTTCGGCTTCGGTTTTGGTGGGCTTGCTCATGACGGTGGCTTCCCCTCTTGCGTGCTGGCAGGCGCAAATTGACGCTTCGGCGACGATCTGTCGAGGGGGTCACCACACAATGTAGCTAGCTACTTCGCCACGCCCGCATGCTTCACACCGACGATGGCGGGCAAGGAGCCGGTCGGAAATGGATCGGCTTTCGCGGTTCCGGGCGGGGTAACGCGCGCGGTGGTGTCCGGGAAGCGCGTCCTCATTTCACGCAGGAAGCCGTCGAGCGTATCGACGCTGGCCGCCATCCTGGCGATCTGGGCGAGGTCGCCGCCTGGAGCGCCGACCGGCTTGCTCGCGGTCTCCAACGCCATCCGGTCGGCCTCGCTGCTCATCAGGGGTCCGTATTTTTCGCGGAAGCGCGCCAGGCCGATGCTGTCCTCGGCCAGCGCATAGCCCACGACCGCGCGGATCATGTCGCTCTTCTCCACCGGATTGAGGGGGCGGAAATCGCGCCAGCGATCGCCATAATACAGTTCGATCTGCTCGGCGGACTCGCGCCATTGCCGCGCCGCCCAATAGATGTCGGAACGCAGGCGGATCGTCTCGCGACCGCTCAGATTGGAGACAATGTCGAGCGCAAGATCGTGACGCCCGATATCGCTTTGCGCCCGCGCCTCCAGCAGCAGCCGTTGCTGGCGCAATTCGCCGGAGAGATCGGCAATGCGCGTCGAGCGAAGGGCCGCAATCGCGCGATCCGGCTTGCGATTGGTGAGGTAGACCATCGCCAGGCGTGCCGCCACCTGCGCGCGCGCTGCCCCTTCCAGCCGCTTGTCGATCTGGTACTGGAGCAATTCGCTCGCCTGGTCGAGCAGATCGACCGCGACAAGCCGGTCGGCCAGGCGACGGATCATCTCGTCGCCGCGCCTCCCGATCGGCGTCAGGTCGCGATAATCGTAGAACATTCCGAGCGCGTCGATCGGCGGCAGGTCGTCGCCCTTCTGGCCCAGGAACAGCTGGGCAAACAGCGCAGAGGCCGCGTCCTGGCCCTGGCGCGAGATTTCCGAATTGGGCGAAAGGCGGTTTGCGATCCGAACCGCAGCGAATGATTCGGCGTAGCGTCCGGTGTCGGCGTAGATGCGCGCCAGCATTTCCAGCGTCTGCACCTCGAGCCCATCGCCCCTCCACGTCACCGCAAGGGTCTCAAGCTCGCGCAGGGCGTCGGCCTGGCTGATCTCCTCGCGCCGTTGCTTCAGCGCGATTTCGAGCAGCTTGGCCTCCGTCGCAGCGGCGCGATCGTTGGACTCGATTACGCCCTTGTACTCATCGAGCGCATCCTTGTCATGCCCGAGCCCTTCGGCAAGCCTGCCGCGCAACACCGAAATCGCGGGTTTCCATTCAGCCGACGAACCAATGACCTCGAGCTCGCTCGCCCGCTTGGCGGCGCTCGAATAATCCCTGACCTCGAGCGAAGCGCGCATCGCGTCGACGAGCACGATGCGCTGCAGATCGATCGGAAGCGAGCTGATGGCGAATTCGATGCTCTTGAACTTCTCGCGCGCGTCCGGCCATTTTCCCAACCTCGCGCTCGCCATGGCTTTCCAGAGCTGGGAATCGTAGTTGGTTCCGATCGCAGGATTGACGAGGTCCTTCAGCCCCCGCTCGGGACGTCCCATCAGGATGCTGGCGACCGCGTGCACGATCACGGCAGCGGTGTCTTCCGAGCCGGGCTTGGCGTCGGCGAGCGCAAGTTCGAGAACGCCGGCAGCTTCGGAGAACATTGCGCGCGACATATAAAAGCGCGCGAGGTCGATGCGGGCGCGGGTGCGCTGCTCGGGCGCGGCGATGCCCGCGGCCTCGATCAGCGCGTTCTCGCGCTCGATGAAGCTTCCGTCCTGGTTCCTGCGCCACTCGCCAAGGTCGAAAATCGGCCGCACCGCGGTCGGCGCACGCTCGGCGCCGGTGTCGGCCGGCGACAGCGTGAGCCCTCCGGGCTTGCCCAGAATGATCTTGTCGGATGCAACGTCGGCGGTGACCTCATCCGAGTTCGGATGAATCGCAACCCCGTGGATCGACTCCAGCAGCGACAGTTCGACAAAATCCTGCCGCTTGATGAGACCGTGAGCCGGAGGCATCGCGGTGACGACCAGCAGCGTGTCGCCGGCATCGGGATCGACGAAGCGGTGAAGCTGGCCGGCCCTGGGCAGCGGCACGGTCACACTTGCGAGCGAAGGTTCGGCGATATTTCGGATCGCCGCGAGCGGCTGCGTCGGCGTCCCGACCACATCGGCGAAGGTCAGTGTCCAGTTCATGCCGCCCGCCACATCCTCGCCGGCAAGCGCCGGCAATTGCGGCCGATTGAGACGGATGCGGATCGCTTGCCCCTTCTCCAGCGGCTGGACACCGACATCGGCGATAACGGCCCCGACCTGGGAGCGGATCGGCTCGACACTGATCGGCCTGGTCGAATCAAACAGCAGCCACAGCGTATCTGCGCGGCGGAACAGGGCCGCCGGCGTTGCGGAGGGAAATGAAAACGTCAGATGCAACCCGTCGCTGTCGCGGCCGGCGCTGACGGTGGAATTGCCGGACTTCGCTTCCGCAGGCGGTGCGGGCGCGGCAGGCGCCGTTTTCGACGAAGCCTCGGTCGCGGCGGCGGGAACTTGCACGGGCGCGGGCATTTGCGCTTCCGCCGCTGCCGGCATTTTCGGCGACGGGGTCGAATTCGATTCGGAGCCGGCTTTCGGGACTGGCATCTCCGGCGCCGGCGGTACGACCTCGCTCGGCGGCTCTGGCACTTCGGCTATCGCGGGAGCCTTTTCGGAAACGGCCGGTGGCATGGCCGGCATAGCGGTCGCGGGCATCGGGGCGGCTCGCGTCTCGGCAGCCTTGATTGAAGCGCGCAAGGCGTCCGATACCGACGGCAGCCCGGGCGCCTTTTCGGCCTGCTGGAACGCGACGTCGACGACATAGTTCTTGTCGTCGCGGAAGGAATGCACATCGACGTCGCCCACGAGCGCGATTTCCACCGTCGAGGTTTCGCTGTCGCTTTTCTGGCTGATCGAGGCGACATTTGGCGGTGCGGCCACTTTGGCATCCGCGAGATCGAATACCAGCACCTTGCTGAACAGCAGCCTGAGTTTCTGCTCGTTCAGCACCGAAGAGATGCCGACGCCCTCCGGCATTTCAAATACGAAGCGCACGAAAGTCGGCTGAACCGAAGCGTGGACATTGACGGGCGGATGCTTCTTCGCCTCCGACAAGGCCCGCTGCTGACGCAGTTCGCGCTCGGCGACCCTTGCGCGTTCGGCCAGCTCACGAACGACATCCTGCGGAAGCGCAGGCGGCGGACCTTTCCAGGATTCCGGCAGGAAATCGACGAACAACCGCTCGCCGGCGGTCATGGTGTTGATGCTCACCCTGCGCGTCAAAGACAGCCGGATCGCCGTGCCGTCCGGATCGCGCCGCGCCGCCCCGACAAAGTCGGGAACTGCAGTGGAAAGCCTGTCGACCGACAGGTCCACTGGACGCTCGAACCGGATCACGATGATCGATCCGGCGGGCGTCACCTCGGATGTGACATCCTCGGAAAACTTGAGAACCAGCCGGGCAAAGCCGCCGCCGGCGGAGAAACTGGCCTCACCCTTCACCGGCTCGGCGCGGGCCGCGCCTGCAAAGACAACAACAACGACACTGGCCAGCGCCGCGAGCCGTGCAGTCAGCCCTCGACTACGCGCAAGCGGCCGCGGAGAAGCGCGCAATCGCGACCAAAATCCAGCGGCGGGCGTTCGCGCCATTCGGGTTAAGTCTTTCAGTTCAAAGATCCGAGCCGGCCGGACGCCAGTGGTGTGGATGTGACATTCGCTACCCGCCTTCCCGCAGGCTCGTGAAACGCAAATGTCAGATCCGGAATTGGACCACCGGGCATACCTCGCCCGTTCGAATCTAGAATTGGCGATTTAAGGAGCTGTTAACGACAAGTCATTGATCGCCCTGATTTTCGTTCCCGGCAATCACCGGGGCTGCATCGCAGTCCCAGAACGAAAACCCCGCCAGCGCTGGCACGCTGCGGGGCTTGAGTAGAACGGCCGGGTAAGAGGCGGCCATCCATGGGGATAACATATAATCGTCCGCCTTCGCGCGGGCAATCATCTTCTTTGCCAATTTGGAGCAACACGCCGATCGCCGCCTCATGGGAGGCGCGGCCATGACGAACGCCAAACAGATTGGAATTGCCCTGAAGGGGCGCCGCAACGGGGACGGCTGGCTCGTTCGCTGCCCGTGTCCGAACCATGGCAAAGGTCGAGGAGATCGTTTCCCATCGCTCTCAGTTGCTGACGGCGATGATGGACGGTTGCTGCTTCGTTGTTTCGCCGGCTGCGACTTCGCCGACGTTCTCGGCGAACTGAAACGACGTGGACTAGCCGACTCGAGGCAATCGACCCCATTGCCTCGGTTCACGCCGTCCGTTCACCGCTTTGCTGAGCCAAGCGCTGACGTTGGCGCCTTGGCCATATGGCAGGCGACGGTCGAGGCTCACGAAACCTTCGTTGATGAATACCTGAACCGCCGCGGCATTTATCTGCGGCCATCGATGCTTCGCTGCAGGCTTGACCGTAAGTCCATGGTCGTCGGGGTTCAGGCACCGGACGGCAAGATCATTGCGATCCAGCAGACGTGGCTCACACCCGATGGTGAGAAAGCGTCGCCCAAGCGACTGACGACCGGCAACCTCGGCACCGGCGCCGTTCGATTGGGAGCACCGGCCAGGATCATGGGCCTCGCTGAGGGCGTCGAAACCGCACTGTCCGCGATGCAAATGACGGGAGGGACGGTCTGGGCATCTCTCGGTTCCACTCGGCTGCACAGCGTCGAGCTGCCGACCGAGGTCGAGGAAGTTCATATCTTCGTCGACAATGATGAGCCAGGGCGGACGGGCGCAAGACGCGCTGCAGATATCCACACCAGTATCGGGCGAAAAGTTTATCTGCGGTCCCCACCGGATCAATGCGGGGACTGGAATGATTTTCTCAATCTGATTGCTGATCGTGACGGCCGAGATCTGCCGCCCTCCGAAGCCAAGGAGGACGCGGCATGAATATCCGTGCAACAGTGCCTGGCGAAAAGTTCGAACAGGTGAAGAAAGGCGCGCAAAAAACCAACGGCGTGACCGTTCTCATCACGAAGAAGGCGTCAGCAATCAAGCCAAAGGCCATTCGTTGGATGTGGCCGGATCGGTTTGCGCTCGGCAAGCTCGGGTTGATCGGCGGCATGCCCGACAAGGGTAAGGGTCTCATCACCTGCGACCTGATTGCCTGCATCACCAGCGGTCATCCGCTGCCATGCGAGGAAGGGAATACGCCGCATGGTAGTGTTCTCTATTTCACGGCGGAGGATGATTACAACGACACTGTTGTCCCTCGCCTGATGGCGGCCGGGGCGAATCTCGACAAGGTCGATATTGTCCAGATGATGGACGATAGCGGCAACCCGCGCATGTTCAACATGGTGACCGACCTCGCTGCGCTTAAGACGAAGATTGAAGAGATCGGCGATGTCATAATGGTAGTTATCGACCCGATGTCGGCCTATCAGGGACACGGCAAGATAAACCAGGCTTCAACGTCAGACATTCGCAGCTTCCTGTGTCCGCTGACGGACATGGCGTCCGAGTTGCGCGTCTTCATCCTTGGCATCATGCACTTCAACAAAAAGGCAGATATCACCAACGCCATGCTTCGCATTGCCGACAGCCTGGCCTATGTCGCGGCCGCGCGGCATGTTTACGTCGTCGTGGATGATACCGAGAATGAGGGGCACCGCCTATTCGTCAAGGCAAAGAACAATCTTGCCACAGACAAGAAAGCCCTCCGTTACACGACGGGCTCAAAGCTTGTTGGAAAAGATGAAGAGGACGACAAGGAGATATGGGCGCCGTATCTGATTTGGGGCCAGGATCACGTCGAGATCACAGCCACCGAGGCGATGCAGGCCGAATCCGGGGGTGGCAACAAACGTTCCAGTGAAGAACTGGACGAAGCCACGGATTTCCTCCGCACCGAGCTTTGCATGGGAGCAAAACCCTCCACCGAGATCGATGAATCGGCCAAGGCCGCGGGAATTACCGTGGCAACGCTTCGGCGCGCGAAGAAGAAGCTCAAGATCAAATCAGTAAAGGAAAAGGGCGTCCTGGGCGGCGGATGGGCCATCAGGCTCCCAACAGAAGAGGAAGAACGCGAGTTTTAGGTACGGGTGAGCGAGATGAACGCCTTCGCGAAAATCAAGGACTTAGCGGAGGGTGTGGTGAGCACCTTCGAAGATGCTCATGAGCGCCTTAGAAGATGCTCATCAGAGTAGGTGCTAAGTTATTGATATATTCGAAGATGCTCATCTCGCTCATCAAAACCCCCCATGGGCATCTTCGCGGAACAGAACCGGAATTCGACCCCCGCGGGCGCCCCTCACGGACGCGCGCCTCACTTAAAAAATACCCCCAATTTGCCTCTTCCCCGTAACGCCCGCGCTCGCGTCTTGGCCGATTTTAGCAAATGTTTGGCGCCCAACAGCAAGTCCTGATCCATGGTCGGGTGTAAAGACGCACCGCGTCGCGCACGATTTCAACCAAATGACGGTAGCCGAGCGAGCGATGTCTGAAGTATTGGAAAAGAAGCAGACGGACCAGTTCAAGTGTGTGGCTAAACGTCAGTCACAGTTCTTCTTTGGCGCTTACAAGGATTATTTCGAAGGGCATGTTGGCGAACCCTCCAATTTGACGGCCCCACCTAAGTGAGCGCTTCTGGCGATTAGGGGGCAGGAATGGATCAGGCTAGGAGAGAACGTATCCACGAGCTAATCCGGACGTTGGAATCGGCTCAACGGCAAGTTCACGATCTTTGGATCAAGGAAGAAAGCGCGTTCGAGGGTAGATCGCCGCCATTGGGTCAAATTTCGATTAACGCGGCGGATGACCTAGAACGCGCAATGGATCATCTTTCGGACGCCGTCGAACATTTGCAAGGCGCTGCCGGGGATGCCGGTGCGTATTCTTGATCGGGCCGGCTGGATCGGTTGACGGAGCAAACTAGAAACGGCCGCGTCACCCAAATCGCCCTTCCGCCCGCAACGACCGTAATACGCGCGCCCCTCTCTATTTAAAAAGGCGCTGCCAGGTGGCCGATTTCGCCCTCGTTCGCGCAACACCTCGCCCGACCCCATTGCGGAATCCATGCAAGTGCATGAATACGCGCGCTAGAATTGCTCTAAGTTGTTGAATTTGCACGATAAACGGCGCGATATTTGCAAGGGACAACCGGCCTCGCGGATCAGGGCTGCGGCACGCTGCTTGCTTGGATTCTGATGCCTGGCCTTGGGCCCCCTAAGGCTGGGCGGTTTTCCTCCCTGACTTGGGCCCGGCGCGAGCCAAGCGTGCCGGGCCTTTTTGCTGCTCTCGGAATACAAAGAGTTCCCGCGGGGTTTGCTTATGGGGCAGGCCTCGGCCCGAACGGCGACTTTCCCCTACTACGCCCAGCCCGTCCGGCGCCGGCGGCCTGCCCCACTATCACCGGTGGAACGTTCCTTGCTTGCCCGGAGTTGTGATCGCGGGACCGACTGCGCCCGCAGCCGGTCTCGATACCGTTGGTTGGACTGGCCCGGTGTTCGCGCCGGGCCTTTTGTTATGCCGCCCTCCGCGCGCCACGCGGAACCGCCGGCCGTCGCGTCCGTCGTCCAACTGTCACATGGCGGTGATAAACTTGTCATGGCCGCCTCCTTGACCCCATCGCGGTGGCGGCTGGGCGCGCCGAACCTTTCCGCGCTGCCCAAGTTCCGCAATGTCGACTAGCCCGGTGTTCTCAAGCGCCGGGCTATTTTTGGTTCGCCGGATCGTCCCGCACAATTTGTGAAACTTAGGAGTTTCGCAAGAAAACGCTGGACATGGAAAATCAACGTGTCACACTTTGCGAAACTTACTTGTGAAAGTGCGCGCAAATGGCCCTCATTGGATATGCCCGCGTCAGCACCCAGGACCAGCATTTGACCGGCCAGCTCGAGGCGCTAAAGGCGGCCGGCGCCGAGACCATCTACCGCGAGAAGATCAGCGGCGCCCGTGCCGATCGGCCGCAGTTGGCGAAGCTCATGGCATCCCTGAAGGAAGGCGACATCGTGCTGGTGACGAAGCTTGACCGGCTCGGCCGCTCGACGCGGGAATTGCTCGACCTGATCGAGGCCATCGGCATTGCCGGCGCGGCGTTCCGGTCTCTCGGGGATCCTCTCTGGGATACGTCTTCATCGCAAGGGCGGCTTCTCTCAACGCTGTTGGCAGCCATTGCCGAGTTTGAGCGTGACTTGATCCGCGAACGCACCGGTGACGGCCGCAAGCGAGCCATGGCAAAGGGCGTCAAGTTCGGGCGCAAGCCTAAGCTCTCAGAGTACCAGCGGCAGGAAGCACTAAAACGCCGCACCGCCGGTGAGACCTTGGCCGAGATCGCAAAAAGCTACGCCGTCGACATCAGCATGATCTCGCGGTTGGCTCCGGGATTCCGAAGCCCTTTCGCGGTCGACGCAGGCGCATGAAGCGAGGCCAACGGGTGAAGCTGGCGCCGCGGACTAAGCCAAAATGACGTTGCAAAACACCCCCGCCGGAGCCCGACCCCCAGCAGGGGCGCTCGCGGGTGGATGGCCCGAGGCAGGCTAAACTTAGGTGTCGCGCCAAAGACCCGAGAGACAATCAAAGATCGGGCGAGAAGGTTCCCCAAGGCGGACTGGTGAGTTTAACTGCAGCTTCCTTTTTCGGAGGACTGCTTCAGGCGGCGTGGGACATAAAGACGTGGTGCAGCTATGGCGATGAAGATTCTAGCCATCGTTTTTGCGCTCGCCGGCGCTGTCTGCTGGCTCCTGCCCGGCGAGATCGGCGGTTTGCTATTCCATGCCCTGCCCGTCAGTGCCCGTGAAAGTGTGATTATCGGAGCGCTGTTCTTCGTTGGTGCCGCCATCCTAATGCTCATCCGGCCGTCGCACGACAGAGGGCCTTGACACAGCACCACGCCGACAATGCCTGCTCGCGTTGGCGATGCGTTCGACATTTCGTGGCCAAAGCGTAAGCTGTCACCAGACCCCTTGGCACCGCAAGGCTTCGCCATCGGGTCGGCACGGGCTCTGCCATGCGCTGCCGCGGCGGCTGCACACGGAGCGGGGCCCGTGCTTTTCGCGCACCAGCGCCCCTTCTGGCCGCCCTGGCGCCGCCTTTTCGCGCAGCCCGTCGAAACGATTGACGGAATGTTGTGTGACATGCTGGCGGCGATTGAGAGGAAGAACTGCGAGCACCGCCGTGGAATCTGGCAATGTGGGTTCCGCGCTATCCGCTCCCGCGGTGGCGCACCCCTAAGCCCCGTCACCTTCTCCGTGGTGGCGTGCCCGCCGGGAAAATGAGATTTTCCTGCGTTGAGGAAGAAAAGCCAGGATTCGTGCATCACGTCTACGAATGCACGAACTGCGGGAGCACGCAGAGCTTCGTCACACCGACCAACGGCAGTGCGGCAAGCCGTACGCCGCGACCGCGGTCTCGCGCATGATCGCGGCCTGATCCGGTTGTCCCGCGCTTTCTCAGGCTTGCGCTTCAACTTCAAGCAGGTGCCGATATCCGGCACCGACGGATGACGATTCCTTCAGGCGCTCGCTTTGGCAGGCTGAGAGCCCGAGTGCCGTCAGGCTCAAAAGCAACGCGATTATGCCCTAACTGGCATGTCCCACCGGAAGATGGCTGCGGAGCCGAACGCGCAAGGTGTCGCGACCCCGGCCGGGGGACAATGGCATGCTGCGACCGTCAAGCGCGTCCTGAAGCCCTTGGCACAATCGGGGGCGTCCTTTGATTGAATTTCCTTTGATTAAAATCAAACATTCATGAACGGACGAGAGAGCTGACGGCGGGGCTTGAGGACCGCCACTTTGGTTTTTTTGGCTTTTTTTATTCCTAAATGTCCGGGACCGCTCCAACAGACTCCGTGTCAACTCCTGCAGCTTTGGCAGACCCTGCTCGGCGCCCGGTGCGCTCTTGCCCAACCACGGCCGGCACGGATCAGCCAAGTCTGCCAGTCGCTCCTGCGCCCTTTCTAGAACCGCCGTTACTCATAACTTGAAATCTTGATTTTTAATCAAGCGGCAATTCGGGAGGACATTCAGGCCCAAAAAGTTGCCATAAGATCATTCGTGCATTCTCTGCTTGGCTGCTTTCAGTGCGATAAGCTCCGCATCGACAGCGCGGCGTGGAGGAAGGTCCGATTTGGGTCGTTCGGGACCAAACCAGCCGGTGTTGGCTACCATCTTGATGTCCGCTTCTCTCCAAAAGATGGGGTAATCGGCCGGCCCAGCTTGTGGATAGCTGAAGATTTTGGGTGCTGCGCTTCAGGCTGATGGTGAAACGAGGTCCTTGGTTACGGCCTCAAGCATCAGAAGGAGAAGCGCAGCATG
>Ga0210409_10001615_pt1 | contig 28777 bp, 21 predicted proteins | sample IncBWH17MmetaG_FD_161649 | JGI IMG/M metagenome (GOLD analysis project Ga0210409, IMG submission 161649) | Forest soil microbial communities from Barre Woods Harvard Forest LTER site, Petersham, Massachusetts, United States - Inc-BW-H-17-M | ecosystem: Environmental > Terrestrial > Soil >...
TAAATCCTTCGAATCGTATATCGCCGAGATACCGAAACACCCAGGGCAATCGGAAGGGGCTGACCCGGTCCACAGTGAACATGTTGTTCAGCGGGGCAGCGTTGTTCGAATAAATCATGGTGCCACCCTCACTCGGTCCCCACCACAAGCTGTTTCTCCCAAACGAGAACTGCCAGTTGCCAAGGTTGAGTCCGAGATAGGTATCGAGCAGGCGAAATCGGCTGATGGAAGCACCGGGAAGCGCAGGACCGGTGGGCCAGTTATCCGTGCGATTAAAAAAATCCAGTGCCGCCTGCGAGGGTGCCGGAGCGGAGGGTGCGTACTGATATTCACCGCGAACATAAACCACAAGAGGTCCGGCGGTTGCATAGCCGGAGGCGCCGTCTACGGCATTGAAGCCCTCCTGGTACGGGCGCCCGTAGTCATTCAGCAAAGTCTGTCCGAAATGGTAGTTATCGGTTAAAGGGGTGCCAGAGATTCCCAGGAAACGAGAGTACGCGGATTCGAATTGGACATTGAGGTTACGCTCGCCATCCATCAAGTCGGATTCGTATCCGAATTCCTTCGAGAGTGAGTCGTAAAGCTGCTGGACTTGGGTGGGCGCCTCAGCGACGTGTTCGGAGGCTTCCTTCAACAGGCGAGTACATTCCAGGCGGGTCCAGGGGCGGATGCTCAGTGATTCGGACTTAATGTATCCGAGTGCAGCCAGCCGTTCCAAGGCTGGGTAGACCCAACTGTCTAGCGGAACATAGCTGGACCCCATAAACCGGGTTTCACCGAGCGGATGGGCTTCGTCGGCTTCCTCGACTCTGTGGAAAGTGCCGTATCGCGCCATGTCAGCGTCGCCGTAATGAGAATGTGCCCGGTATACCTGCCGCCCCATATACCAGCCGAGGGCTGCCCCTATCACAACATCCGACGCGAAGTGTTTGTGACCTGCCCAACGAGCGGCACTCACTCCGCCGGCTGCACCGTACGCGAATAACTGGGTCAGAGGACCGGGATATTCGTGAGCGATTACGCTTGCGATCGCCCAACTCACCGAAGAATGTTCGGAAGGAAAGGAGTCTCCTCCGACGAAGAACCGACCAGTGCCACTACCGGTGAAGGGCCGTTCTCGCCCAGCTGCATATTTGAAAACCTCGGTATCGACGAGAACGCCAATGGCCGCTTCCCCGGCAAGAATGCCGGTCTCGCGCTTTTGATCGTCTTTCTGCATGTGTCCCAGCAGGAATAATCCCGCGCCGGCGGCGCTCAGGGCTGCTACTCCCACGTTCGAAGCGGTGGCCGCATGAGAGACCGTGTTTTGGCTTGTCGGAGCGTGTTTCTCGATGTTGTTGTCGGCCTTAATGAGCAATCCGCCGAGGATGAGAGCGGGAGGTGTCCATTCCCATTGCTTCTGCGACATGTGCAGGGGAGCGGTCCAGAAATCCTTCTGATCCAGGAAGAGATTCTTGGGCAGGGATTTGAGATCCACCACGGTCTGCGAGGACAACGGACTTCCTGAATCCTGGCGAGGGGTCGGTGGCGATGCTTGCGTATTAGGATCCTGGGGCGTGGCCTGGGACACCCCCATTCCGGTCCAAAGCGTTGCAACCAGCAGGAGGAGCAAAAGTAAATTTCTCGCAAGGATGTGGCGGAACGAGGGTATTCCGGCCCAATTGCCAGCGGCATATGGAATTGTTTTAACTATTTGCAGCAAGAAGCCCGCCCAAGCGACAAGTTCATAGTGAGCCGATGATTCATTTTGGTAGACGGATGCCTGATCGTCCAACCTAGCACAAAAATCGTGTGGCCTGAAATCGATGATTTGTACACGGCGTTAATTGTGGGTTTTGCGACGCGGGAATTCAATTTATCGTAGAATCTAGAAGATCAAATCAACATAGCGTCATACTCCAACAGTGCCTATTCAAGCAGAAACAATCAAGCAATCTCGAGTTCTGGTCGATGAAGATTCCAGAGCTGAGGAGTCGGCGACGTCGGAAGTCTCGCTTCTCGAGATCGCCGTTCTGGTGGTTCAGCACAAACGGTTTGTGCTTCGGTTTGTGGTCCTCAGCGCTTTGCTGGCCACGTTGACCGTTTTTCTGCTGCCGGTCCGATATGAGGGGAAAATTGTTTTGCTGCCTCCTCAAAGCCAGAACTCGTCTGTGGCAGCGTCGTTCTTGGGGCAGATGGGTTCATCAAACGGGCTCAGTGCACTTGGTGCTCTCGCCGGCGGCTTGGGTCTGAGACCTCAGGCCGAGATGTATGTCTCTCTATTAAAGAGCCGGACGCTGGAAGACGCGATGATCAGGCGTTTTGGCTTAATGGCCGAATACCATCTAAAACGAATGTCTGATACGCGAAAGGAACTGGAAGGCCGCACGAACATAAGTGCGGGAACCAAGGACGGTCTGATCACGATTACGTTGCAGGATCGTGATCCGCAGCGAGCCGCCGAACTGGCAAATGGATATGTGGAGGAGTTCCGAAAGTTAAGCGCTACTCTGGCCATTACCGAGGCGGCGCGACGTCGGCTCTTCTTTGAAGAGCAACTGCAGCCGGCTAAAGAGAATCTTGCTTCCGCCGAAGAAGCGATGCGAAGAACACAGGAGACCACGGGTGTGCTGCAGATCGAAAGCCAGGCGAAGGCCCTGATTGAATCAGTTGCTGTGTTGCGCGCACAGGTGGTAGCTAAAGAAGTGCAGATTCAAGCTATGCGATCGTTTGCCGCCGAGGAGAACCCAGATCTCATTCTGGCGAAGCAGAGTCTGGCGGCACTGCAGAAGCAACTCGAACAGTTGGCAGGATCGCAGAACGATACCGGTTCGGACATCGTGCTCTCTAAGGGCAAGGCAACCCACGCCGGTCTCGAATACCTTCGCCGTTATCGCGACCTAAAGTACCACGAAGGAGTGTACGAGCTGTTAGTAAAAGGGCTAGAAATTGCCAAACTCGATGAGGCCAAGGAGGGAGAAATCGTGCAAGTTGTAGATCAAGCGGTTCCTCTCGACCAAAGGGCATCGCCGCACCGGAAACTCATCGTGTTGATCGCGACGCTCTTGTCTTTCTTCGCCGCACTATTTGTTGTTGTACTGCGCAGAGGCTTGGAACGCACTCTCGAAGTTCCGGAGAACCAGCGTCGGTTGGAGGCTATTAGGTTTTACTGGAACCGCGGCGCCCGAAAAACGTAAGTGCCTGCACTTCAGGCTTTCTACTTCCCGGCATGCCATTCCGCTGTGCGGCGGATAGATTCTTCCAGCCCCATGGTTTGTCGCAGGCCAAGCAGTTCGCGAGCACGATCAACTGAAGGCACATACCGCGTTGGGACGGCACCAGGTGTGGCTGGCGTCGCAATGCGAATCAGGGTTTGCGGGTTCAAAGTTCGGGCGACGGTCTCAGCCAATTCCAGAATACTCACGTCCTGCTCGGACCCTACATTGATCGGTACGAGTTCTGGAGCGCGAAACAGGATCGTCCACAACCAGACCGCCAAGTCCGCTGCGTACAAATATGATCTGCGCGGAGTGCCATCACCCTTGATTTCAATAGGCCTGCCTGCGAGGACGTCCCCAATAAAGTTGCCAATCGCGAAATGCTGATCGAGCGGCAGATGCGGCCCGCAAAACGCCCAGCAACGTGCAATTTTGCATTCAATGGCGCTTCTTTTTCCGTGGAGACCGCAAAGGAGCTCCGCGACTCGTTTACCTTCTGCGTACCCGCTGGCGGAATCCAGGGGATCTGGTCCGCCGGAATAGTCTTCAGGGACATGGGTCATGTTGTACGGCTGTTTGCCGTATACGGCGCCCGAGCTTGTGAGAAGGAACTTCTTTGTGCCATGTGTCGCAGCAAAATCGAGGGTATGCTCGGTTCCCGCTACAATCGTGGAAAACATCTCGAGAGGAGCATCTGCGGCCCGCTTTGCGCTCGCCTCGGTCGCCGCATGGATGATGGAGCGATATTCGCCCTCGGGAAAGCTAAATGTGCGGACATCGCCCTGATGTAGGGTGATTGCGCCGTCGGAAGCGATATGGGGGCACTTCTGCGCGAATGCTCCCGGGTTCCGGGTGAGAATGGTGGCGTGAGCGTTCAGCTGGAGTAGACGGTTGATGAAGCAAAAGCTCTCCAGCAGCCAGCAACCGAAAAAGCCGGTTCCGCCCGTGATGAAGAGATGTTGGCCGCGTACCTCATCCCAAAGAGCGCGTGTTCGCTCAAGTATCAGTTCCAGGTCCTGCCGTGGTAATAGGTTCGGTAGGCTCATCAGTCTTGAAGCGGCGGAATCAGCATCTCGGAAAGGAAGACATCTCGCGGGAGCCTGGGTGCCATGTCTTCCATAGGCAAACTCACAATAGTTCCATCCGGTCGGACTGAAGAAGTTGCCCTTGGTGCCGTTGCCTGGTCGGACGAGACGTTGACTGCGCAGACCACCGGACCTGGGAGATCAAGGACTGCTTTGACCCTGTCGCGAATGTCAGTATGGTTCGAGATTTGGGAAGTCTGGATCCCGTACGCTTCGGCAACTTTCAAGATATTCGGCAAGGTCAGATGACTGGATGGGTTGCTCCCCACCATTCTGCCCTGGAAATAGTTTCGCTGGGTCCCCATGATGGACGCGTACGTGCCGTTGCAGAGAATGAAATATTTTATAGGCAGATTCAGACGGTGAACGGTCTCGAGATCCTGAATATTGAGTTGGAAGCCCCCATCTCCATTGACGCAGATTGTGCGCCTGCGGCCTGAGGCCAGACAGGTTCCGATCGATCCGGGTAAGCCGGTGCCCATGGCACCGAGCGAGGGAGAGTTCACCACTCGCTGACCCTCCTTTAGGCGGAAACACTGGAGAAAAACATCGCTGCATGCGCCAGAACTGCCGGGAGCGAGCACGTCTTCGGTGGTGCAGCAGTCAGACAGAACGTCGACCAGGACGTAGAGGTTCACGGATCCAGAGTCCTGCTGCCAATACTCCGGCAAAATGACGGGATATTTCCTGATCCAGGTCTTCGTTTTGTCGATCCAAGTACTCACGTCGGGCAGAGAGGTATCCTGAAGCTGCTCCAAGAGCTGGGAAACGAAATCTGCGGCGTCGGCCACCACAGGGACGTCAATTGGCATTTCAAATTTTGCGACTTCCAAAGGATCGACATCAACCAACAATTTCTTGGCGGCCCGTGCGAAGTTCTTGTGGCTGAATGCCGTTTGTGGCAAATCAAGTCTGGCGCCAACCACAATCATGAAATCAGCGTTCTGCTGAGTGAAATTTGCTCCCCGGGACGCGACTGAACCCGGACGTCCTGCAAACCAGGGATAATCGTCCGGAAGCATGTCCATGGATTTCCAGGTGAGCAAAACCGGGATTTGCAGCCGATCGGTTAGCTGTCGGACGAGTCCCTGGTTGTGTGCTCCGCGCGCACCATTCCCGATGAAAAGCACCGGTCTGTGCGCTTGCTTCAGCAGCTCGATAGCTGCCGAGACCTTCCGCTGCAAATCTTCTTTCTCCACAGAGAGTCCTGCGGGAAACCCTCGCAGCTTTGTTTCATCAATCATCTGCGCTTGAACGTCAAGGGGGACGTCAAGCCAGACAGGGCCACGCCGACCAGAATTGGCGAGGTGCAATGCCGACTCTAGCTCGTATCGGACATCATTAGGCTCAAGGAGAGTCTTCGCGTACTTCGTTAGTGGTCTAACCACGGACACAATGTCGAGTTCCTGAGGTCCCATCGACCGGACGCCACGGCTCGTCAGTAAGTCAGCACGTTTTACCTGGCCGGAAAGGAAGATGCAGGGAGTCGAATCAATCCACGCGGCAGCTAAACCGGTAATGGCGTTTGTACCACCGGGGCCGGTTGTAACCAGAGCTGCAGCGAGATTTCCCGAGAATTCCGCATGCGCATGAGTGGCAAAAGCAACAGCCTGCTCGTGGAGGCAGCAGACGTACTCTAGCCCCGGCTGTCGGCCCACGGAATCGACCAGATGCATGCAGCCTCCTCCAGTGAGCATGAAAATGCGACGGACACCAGCTTCGCTTAGGAAACGGATCACATAGTCGGAAAGTTTTATCAAGATTATCCTGTCATATCGGACAGTTGACGAAGCAAATCCGAAACAGTTAAGTGGCTGTTGTTCCACGGCTGTGCGGGCTGCAACGTTCTCAGACCTAAAGACTCAGCCTCGCGAATGTTTTCTGTGGAATCGTCGACGATGATGTCTCCTCGACCAAGCCATGCCAGATATTGAGTTTTGGTTCGGTCGTAAATCGGAAGTCCTTCCTCTGATCGAGTCGGCACAACCCCGAAACAACGAATCCAGGCACCAAAATGATGCATGACCCAATAGGCAACATCCGGCGCAGTCTCCAATGGGCGAGCGGTCAAGGCGATGTGGCGAAACCGAGCACCCTCCTTCCGGAACCATGCCAGGACCTCAGGATTAGGCGACATGTTGCGGGCTCGTTCAGTTTCCCTGAATAGGTCCATGGACGCGAGGTAATCCGTTCTACCGATTCCAAGAACTTGATGAGGCGGGTTGCTCGTCAATTCCTGATACGAGATCAGGCAATCAGAGTGCTGCACACGCCATCCATATACAAACCATTGGTACATCAGATCGTTCAGAACATCGTCCACATCCCAGACAACGGTCAGCATTATTCGAGCCAGTGACTCACGAACGTTTTGCGGTTCTTATTGCTGGTGATTGCAGCATCGGAATAGAAGGAATCGTCGGAGGAATAGCTGGATGAAACCTCCTCGATGACGGCGCCGCTTTTGGTCCAGAAAGAATGCTTGATGCCGTGGGGAATGGTTACCACACTGTTCGCTTTGTGAGTGCTTTGACTGCCGTCGAGGTCCACCGTTACGTCACCGTAGAGAATGTGATAGGTCTCATCTTTTGCGTTGTGCCACTGCTCAGGATGTTTCTGGCCAGGCAACACCACCATCAGGCGCTTGCAGTATTCCCGGTTTACAACCGTGATGGCCGTAAGCCCGAATTCGCGGAATTTCTCCAGTCCATAGTGGTGTGATATTTCGAGCTCGCAGTGGCCGGGTACCTGGACTTTGCTCTTCCGGATGAGCGCCTTCACGTCACACACAATCTTGAAAACGGCCTCTCGAGCATTAATGGCTTTTACCTGGTCCTGCATGATGGCGCCATTCGCAGGAATATCCTGGTCCGCCACAAACTCGGAGTATTTGGAGAAATCCTGCGCTACTAGTTGGCCCTTCACGTTTGGCATGGCATAGAACACATTGGAGTGGCGAATCAGTTCACCCGCAGACACAGGTTCTCGGACGAACGCACCGCGGGCCAGGTCTCGCAGAGCCAGTTGCTCTCCGGGAGGAGCTGGGTACCGTTTTGCTGCGTCGCCCGTCATCGTTAAGGCGTCGGAGGCCGACTGCAGCCACTTGCGTACCTGCTCGGGATTGGCACTATAGGCATTCAACGCATATTTCTCTGTCGCAACCCCAACGTGCTTCTCGAACATGACAGCGCCGAGTGCCAGAGCCATCTTGATTGCTTCGAAGTTGTCGGGACGCTCATGCGTTGAGTAACCAATTGGGATCTCGTGGTAGCGTTGCCGAAGCAATGCGATCTGGCCAAGATGCAGATGATCGTCCGGAGCAGGATATTCACCCACGCAATGCATGATCGTTAGCGATTTATTCCTATGCTTGAGGAAGCTGACGACCCGATCGATTTCCTCAAGCGGTTCGCCTGCCGTAGAAGCCACGATCGGAAGATCGTATTTCGCAATTTGCTCGAGAAGAGGCCAGTCTGTCATGTAACAGCTTGGAATCTTCATGAAATCGAAACCATGCTCGACGATCTTGTCAACCGAGACTTTGTCCCATGGAGTGCACATCGAAAGAAAACCGGCTTCAACAATGGCTTCTTTGATCCGCCGATACTGATCCCAAGAAAGACGTGTCTCCGAGAAGCGCTTGACATACTTGAGATCGTAGCGACCCTGATAAGAGGGATGTATGCAGGTGGGAATATCGCGATACTGCAATTTCACGCAAAAGGCGAAAGGAAATCCTTCCGAAGCAATCTTGAGTTCCCGGACGATGCGGATTCCATGTTCCACATCTCCCATATGATTGTTGGCCATTTCATAGATGAAGAGTGGCCGACGATTGAGGTCCCGCATTCTCCGATTTCTCCTGTTCGAACCTAAGGTGTGCGAGCGGGCTCTGGCTCGGGGTATTTGGCTTTAGAGCGTGAGACGAACTCAGCGATTCTTTCTACCACGAAGTCGAGCATCAGCGACGTGAGTCCCGGATAAACACCCACCCAGAATACATTGTTCATCACAAAGTCGCTGTTTCTCAGATGTCCAGAGATGCGGAAGTCGGCACCCAGATAAGCGGATTGGCGAACGAGGTTGCCGCCGAAGAGGAGGCGCGTGCCGATTCGATTCTCCTCAAGAGATCGAATAAGGTCCCCACGCTTAAATGGCGCAGTCTCGCGAATCCCGATTGGAAACCCGAACCATGACGGATCGGAAAGCGGAGTCGCTTCGGGCAAGATCAAAGAGTCTTCAAAGCTGGCAAGTGCCTTTCTGAGACGATTGTAATTCTCCTTGCGGCGTGCGATGAAGTTAGGCAACTTTGTGAGTTGCGACGCACCCAGGGCAGCCTGCATATCGGTAGCCTTCAGGTTGTAGCCGATATGCGAATAGGTGTACTTGTGATCATATCCGCAGGGAAGAGATCCTAACTGCCACTCAAAGCGCTTGCCGCAAGTGTTGTCTTTCCCGGGCTCGCACCAGCAATCGCGACCCCAATCGCGGAACGATTCAATCAGCGTTTGCAGATTGGGTTTATCAGTGAAGACTGCTCCGCCCTCACCAGTGGTGATGTGATGGGCGGGGTAGAAGCTCACGGTGGCGATATCGCCAAAGGTGCCGACCTTGCGTCCTTGATAAGTTGAGCCCAGTGCATCGCAACAGTCTTCGATCAGCCACAGATCGTATTTGCGGGTAAAGGCGCACACCGCTTCAAGATCAAAAGTGTTTCCCAGTGTGTGGGCGAGAAATACAGCCTTGGTTCTTTCACTTCTCGCAGCCTCGAGTTGACTCGTGTCGATTTCGTACGTCGGAATCGTCACATCGACGAATACCGGCACAAGCCGATTCTGGAAGATGGGATTGACGGTTGTCGGAAAACCAGCAGCCACGGTAATGACTTCATCGCCAGGAACCAGCCTGCGATCGCCGAGTTTCGGCGACGTGAGAGCGCTTAACGCCACTAGATTTGCTGAAGATCCCGAGTTTACCAGCGACGCGGATCGTACGCCAACGAAACGAGCCAGATTTCGTTCAAAGAGTTCGGCAAATCGTCCCGTCGTGAACCATGCGTCAAGAGCCGAATCAACCACAGCGCTGATGTCGGCGCCGTCAATCACCTTTCCGGAGACGGGAATGGGCGTGACTCCGGGGATAAACTTTGCGGAGCGGGAGGTTTCCGAGAAGTGCTGTGCGGCCAGATCTAGAATCTGGCGGCGAAGCTGAGAAGCCTTATCCGACATAGTCCTGAGCGTATTCGAAATGATATCACTCAGGACGTGGATTGCTGCGGCGCGAGGCTTATGATAAGCATGATTTCCGTGATTTTGCGCGGCGGAAAATCGTCGCTGATAGCCCTGAACAGGAGCGGAGAAATCTCATGAAAGCTGTGATTCTTGCAGGCGGCTACGGTACGCGTCTTAGCGAGGAGACCGCCGTGCGGCCTAAGCCAATGGTCGATGTTGGCGGCAGACCGATCCTGTGGCACATTCTGAAACTGTATTCGCATCACGACATCAACGATTTCATTATCTGTTGCGGGTACAAGGGTTACATGATCAAGGAGTACTTTGCCAATTATTTCCTGCATATGTCAGATGTGACATTCGACATGAAAGCGAATCGGATGGAGGTGCACCAGAGCGTCGCCGAACCGTGGAGGGTGACGTTGGTGGACACCGGCGATCAGACGGGCACAGGCGGACGATTAAGAAAAATCGCGCGCTATGTGCAGGGTGACGACGCCTTCTGCATGACTTATGGGGATGGGTTGAGCGATGTGGACATCACCGCGAGCATCGCATTTCATGGACAACACGGCGGTCGCGTAACCATCACGGCCGTGCAGCCTCCGGCGCGATTTGGCGCCTTGGGCATGAACGGAACGACCATCACTACGTTTCAGGAGAAGCCCGCGGGAGAGGGTGGATGGATCAATGGCGGCTTTTTCGTGCTGTCACCCAAGGTGCTGAATGAAATTCACAATGATGCGTGGATGTTCGAGCGCGAACCCTTGGACAGCCTGACCGCACAAGGGCAGGTGCACGCATTTTGTCACCGGGGATTTTGGCAGGCCATGGATACTCTGCGGGATAAGCAGCGCTTGGAAGAGTTGTGGGCAGGAGGGAAGGCCCCTTGGAGAGTATGGTGACGATTTGGAACGGACGTCGAGTGTTTTTGACTGGCCATACTGGTTTTAAGGGCGGATGGCTTGCATTGTGGCTCAGTCGGCTGGGTGCGAAGGTTCGAGGGTATGCACTCGACCCGACCACTGAGCCAAACCTGTTTACGCTAGCGTCCGTGGGAGACTCCGTTGAGGATGTGCGTGGGGATATACGGGACTCTGCAAAGTTGGAATCGACGATCGCGGATTTTGCCCCGGAACTCGTGTTTCACATGGCGGCGCAGCCGCTTGTCCGCCGATCGTATTCCGATCCCGTTGGTACGTACTCAACCAATGTGATGGGTACAGTGAATGTTCTGGAAGCGGTCCGCAAAACTCCGAGTGTGCGCGCCGTAGTTTGCATCACGACTGACAAGGTGTATCACAACCAAGAGTGGGTATGGCCGTATCGCGAAGCGGACGCGCTCGGCGGGTTTGACCCGTATGCTTCTAGCAAAGCCTGTGCTGAAATTGTCAGCGCTGCCTATCGCAGTTCTTTCTTTTCGGTCGAGCAGATGAACAAGGCTCGTGTAGGGTTAGCGACGGCGCGCGCCGGCAATGTCATCGGCGGGGGAGACTGGTCGGAAGATCGGCTGGTTCCGGATCTGGTGCGCTGTTTCTGTTCCGGCCGGCCAGCTCTGATTCGAAGGCCGAACGCCATACGGCCTTGGCAACACGCGCTGGATCCACTGCACGGCTACCTGATGTTGGCTCAGCGACTGCTCGGACAAGACAAAACCTTCGCTTCGGCTTACAACTTCGGACCAAGGGAGGAAGGCAACTGGTCGGTCGAGCGGATCGCTACCAGACTCGCTGAAATGTGGGGCAATGGCGCATGCTGGACGCGCGATGACGACCCCGGCGCGTACGAGGCGCATTCCCTGAGGCTGGATGCTAGCAAGGCTCGTGTCGAACTGGCCTGGGAACCACGCCTCAACATCGAAACGGCCCTGGAATGGACCATCGACTGGTATCGTGCGTGGCACGGGGGCAAGAATGTTGCCGAGTTTACCGCCAAGCAGATTGCAGAATACGAAAAGCTATGCGGACACTGAGATCGTTACAGCGGAATGCAGTAGCAAACGCACTCGAATCCGTCTGCAGCATAAGTCCGCATGCTGAAAAGCGAATTGGGCAACAGTTCATTCAACCGAAGAGGAATGCGCCACAGATGGTCGGGCGAGTGATAGAGGCATACCGCCATTTTTGGACGATGACGCGAGATTGTCTCACGGCCACCTTCCAGAGCGTCGGCCTCACTGCCCTCGATATCGAACTTCATGTAAGTGGGAGTGATCCCGTCGAGTGCTTCGTCCAGTGCAATTGCCTCAATCTCACAGGTGCCTGTGGACGAGACTCTTGAAGCTTCGCCGCCTCCAGCGGCGAAGCGGAGGGTCTCTCGGCGCGCACCCGCCGCATACGGGTGCAGTATGATTCGCGGATCCCCGCTGACCCCAGAGTTGAGTGCTGCGAAATTCTCGGGATCTGGCTCAAAAGCAACGATGCGGCTGAAGCAATTGCCGGTCCTCTTGCGGAATTCCTCTATGGTGTCACCGTCGTAGGCCCCGCAGTCGACGAAGACTTCACTTTGACTGAGCCAAATAAGACCTTCGGGAAAATACTGAACACTGGGATCAATGACCTGCCCTGAAAAATCACCGGATCGAAGCCGAATCTGACGATCGAATTCTCGCCGGCCTTCGCCGTCGAAAAGGGCTCGAGCACAGGCAATCTCTTCCCCGTGTGTTGCAAAGTAAGCCGGCCGCTCCCACATCATGTGCGGAGCCAAAACGTCGCCGTATTCGGCCAGCAACGCGGCAAACGGTACGACTTTGGAAGCCCCCAGGGATTTTAGAAAGTTCAATCGGTCGACCATGGTGTCGGTGCGACTGGGATGCCAGATTGTGACAACGAACGTGGCGCCCGGGAAGCGCTCGACTGCCGTCTTGGGCGACTCAACCGGGATCCCTTCGAGCTGTGTGCCCCACAATGCCGAGTTGTTATCGCAAAACAAAACGGGATGGACGGCGCGGGCAACCCGGCGTCCGAGTTGGCCAGCTCCGAAGCAGACGACAGGGGGAAAACTCATTAAACCTCTGAGATGGTGTCGCGAGCACGGCGGAATGAGTTTTGAGTATTGGGGGCTTCCGCGACTCGACGAGATAACGGATTATCGCAGAGTCAACACCTTCTGCCAAGGCCGCGAAGAATCGTGCCCTTGTTCCATCCGAGGTCTACTGACTCGGACTCGATCGCCACTATCGAAAGGCCCGCTGATCGAAAAAGCTCAGTCACCGCACTCAGACAGTACTGGTTGATGTGTTCATGAATCGTCAAACGAATTCGGCTGTCAAGCTTCTCAAACCTTCTCCGGGTGTAGTCGTCCAGTTCTTGGGGAACCTCAACATAGAGATGGCCTGAATCGTCAAGGAGTGACGCCAGCTTCTGGCCAAAGCCAGGGGAAATGGCACGTGTTCCAGAATGTGCGTAAGCTGAATGTAGGAGAATGGTCAATTCCGCTTCACTGTTGATCTTTTTAATGCCGGGCGCCGCTGCGACGTCGGAAATGTCAAAGACATGCTTGCGGCCCGGCAGATCCGGAAGAAACTTTCCATCGGCGCCGCCATAGTCGAGCATGGAGAAATTAGCGCCAGGAGTGACTTTTCCTTTCAACCATTGCATCAGGCCGAGTTTGCGTGTTTCAAGTTCCTGGGCGCATGCGCCTACGTGGGCCGCGATGGAGGCATACTTGGGTTCGTAACGGATTCTTTCCTGATTATATGAATCAGAACGGTAGTCCACGTATAGATTGCTGATCCCGTCTTCCTGGAAAGCACGCTTTGTCTGGATGAATGAGCAGCGTTCGCAAACCTGCATTTCGACGAGTACGGTTTTTGCGTAGATCTTCTGGAAGCCTTTGGAAAAAATGCTAACCTTTCGCAGCGCGCGTTTCAGCGGATGTTGGGATGGTGCAAGACCATACTCGAGGTTTAGTACTCGTTTTAAGAAGAATGGTGCAACTTCTCCAACGAATCCCATAGCCTTGGGGTTCGGCGTTCCACAATTCCTGCACTCTTCCATCATTTCTCCTTGCGATTACGACTTCCATTTCAATATTCCGAGGATTCTCAATATAGGAAACCGAGTCTGATTATGCGCTGAGTACTAGATTTGAGTGTCTTCAGTTCGCTGCATCGCCGCCCCTGGGCCCCTTTCCTTTCAAGACGGCGCGGCAATCAAGCTGCGAAGCACGCTATAATTCCATTGAGCGCCGTCGCGAGACATCAACCTAACAATTGGGCATAGCGACCAAATCGGCTCAATTCTCGCAGGGGCCAGCACCCTCGGACTTCAAATCCGTATCCAGCATATTGTCTGATAAGCTGCTGCATTCCGGTGCGAGTTGCCGTGGGTCTGAGGCGTAGTGTAGTGTCTAACAGTCCCTCGGATGTGTCCCGGCTCCAATTGAACGAATCGACTGTGGCCCGACTTCGCTACTGGATCCGACACATCTTAGGTCTCGATCGCGCTGTGGCGTTCTCGGTACTGGCGCGATTCTGGTCGAGCGCGGCCGGTCTTATCACGGTCGCCCTCATTGCGCGTTTCCTCTCTACTGTTGAGCAGGGCTACTATTACACATTCGGAAGTCTCGTCGCGCTGCAAATCATTTTTGAGTTGGGTTTTTCATTTGTAATCCTGCAATTGGCGAGCCATGAGCGCGCCAAGCTCTCGATCTCACGCGACTATAAGATCAGCGGTGACGAGATGGCCCACGCCAGGCTGGCGTCGGTCGTTCAAAAGTCGGTGCGGTGGTATTCTGTGGCAGCCGTGCTGATGGCAGCAACCTTGCTGCCCGCCGGGCTCTATTTCTTTTCGACACATCAGCCAGCCGGCTCGATGGTCCATTGGCAGTTACCCTGGTGTTTTGCCGCTCTGATGGCGGCGCTAAATTTTCAGCTTGATCCGTTGTTGTCGTTCCTGGAAGGGTGTGGCTACGTTCCTGAGGTGGCGCGCCTTCGCTTTTTTCAGTCGATGATCGGTGCCTTCCTGGCGTGGGCAGCCCTCATCAGCCACCACGGACTCTTCGCGCCATCGATGATGCTGTTGGGCATGGCATCGGGGTCCGTTATATGGCTGCTTGGAAAGCGAAAGTTGCTGCTCGGATTATTACGCCTCAAGGTCGGAACGGATCGTATTCGATGGAGTCGGGAGGTTTGGCCCTTCCAGTGGAGAATCGCCGTGAGTTGGCTATGCGGCTACTTCCTTTTCTGGATTTTCAACCCCGTCCTGTTCGCATTTCGAGGACCGGTCGAAGCCGGCCAAATGGGAATGTCATTGAGCCTGGCCAACGCAATTCAAGCCATTGCTATTTCCTGGATAAGCACGAAATCTGCCCCGTTCGGCACCCTCATTGCCCGCAAGGAATATCAGTTGCTCGATCACACCTTCTTTCAGGCACTCAGTCAGGCCGTTGCCGTTTCCGTTGCCGGGGCTCTGTTCGCGTGGATCGGATGTATTTATCTAAACGTACATCATTTTCGGTTCGCCCAGCGATTGCTCAGTCCAGTTTCGCTCGGGATTCTTCTGGTCTACATGGCAATTAATGTGGTGATCACATCGCAAGCCTACTACCTTCGGGCCCACAAGCAAGAAGTGTTCTTTACTAATTCCGTCGTCGGAGCCATTCTGGTCACGGCATCCACTTTCCTTTTCGCGCGCCCGTACGGAACGTCTGGTATCGTTGTGAGCACTTGCTTACTTAATCTCTTTGGACTCGGATGGTCAACGTACAAGTTCCAGAAATACCGCGCGCTTTGGCACATGGCTTAGAAGCCACGTTTCCTGCGTAGCCGCAGTCACGCAGTTTGGCTGACACTTGATAGAATTACATCTCTGACCAAGCGCGTGCTATGGAGTTTGCCGGCCCAATTTTCATGAAAAGAAAATTACCTTTCCTTGTGTTGTTCATCGTCGCGTGTGTCGCGGGATCTCGGTCACAATCTGTTCCCGGTGGGTTACCCCAAAGCGGTTCGTCGGCGGGTTCAGTGGACTGCACCGATCCGTTCCTAGCCGCGAGCCCGGAATGTAGTGCCATGACCCAGAGTGGTGCGGGCTTGCCAACGGGCCAAAACGCCGCCAGTTCTCCGCAAGTGCCCCAGTTGAGGAACGGATACGGCGCGGACGAGGGACGATACGATCTGCCGAGAACTCCCAACCCGTCGGAAGTAAGACGGTCAACCGTTCCAGCTTGGCCGGAAACAGAGTTTCAGCAGATGGTGGCGGATTCAGCGGGCAGGCCTTTGGCCCTGTTCGGTCAATCACTTTTTAGTCAAGCTCCGAGCACCTTTGCACCGTTGGATCAGTTGCAGGTTCCCGGCGATTACGTCATCGGTCCGGGCGATGGGTTAGAGATCAGGATTTGGGGGCAACTCGAAGCCGACTTGCGAGTGAGTGTCGATCGATCTGGTCAAATTTATATTCCCCGCGTCGGCCAAATCTCCGTGGCGGGTGTGCACTACGACGAGTTGGAGCAGCACCTGAAAAATGAGGTTTCGAAAACATTCAGGAATTTCAACCTTACTGTCAATGTGCGAAGGCTTCGTTCGATGCAGGTGATTGTGGTCGGCAATGCGCGTTATCCGGGCACTTACACCATCAGTTCGCTAAGCACGTTGGTCAACGCGATTTTTGCGTCGGGAGGGCCAACTCCACAGGGTTCATTGCGGCACATCCAAGTGCGCCGCGATGGCGCCACTATCACGGACTTTGATTTTTACGATTTGCTGATAAGGGGCGACAAGTCCAAAGACGTTCGTCTTCAGCCGGGAGATGTTCTATACATAGCTCCGGTTGGACCTCTCGCCGCAATTTCGGGATCGGTGAATACGCCAGCGATCTACGAGATGAAGGGCACATCCACACTCATCGATCTGATTGAAGCCGCTGGAGGATTCACCAGCGTGGCGGATACCGGGAAAATCACGATCGAGCGCGTGGTCGATCACCAATCCCGCAGGGCATTGGAATTTTCCTACGACGACTCGTCGCGCGGCCAGCCCCTGCAGGATGGGGATATTGTTCGCGTCTTTTCGATCGTACCGAGTTTCCAGGACACGGTGACACTGCGCGGAAATGTAGCGAACCCAGGACGTTATCCGTGGAAACAGGGTATGCGTATCCGGGATCTCATCCCCAGTCCTGAGGCATTGCTCACTCGGCGTTACTGGCTGGACCGCGCTGAGATTGGCACCGGCCACTCGACGGAGTACCCGATTCGTCCTGGCTTCAACGTACGATGCCTTCCTGCGGTTCGCCCGGGAGGGAGCGCGACAGAGAATGCAGTATCAGGTACGACTACATCGAACGAAGCAGGAAAACAAGCACCGCCCGCGAATCCTCCGAGCAGCACGCCAGCGGGTTCGGATACGCAGAACGTGACCTATATTCCTTGCGAGGCAAACGCGCAGCCTTGGGAGGAAGTTGTTTCGGGAGCCAACGATCGAACGCCACTCGGTAATCAGCAACTAGCAGGATCATCCGAAGCGTTGTCGGCGACGCAGCGAACCGGCAGAAACGTGACTGCAGATCTTCGACACCATGCTCCGGAGATTAATTGGGAGTACGCGATCATTCAGCGGGTGAACCCGACCGACCTGAGTTCGAAGCTCTTATGGTTCAGTCCGCGGAAGACGGTTCTCGAACACGAGGAGAATAACAACCTGGAATTACAACCGGGAGACATAGTTACAATCTTCTCGCAACGGGATATCAATCTGCCTGAAGACGAGCGCGCCCGCTATGTCATCGTGGAAGGAGAGATAGGGAGGCCGGGAGTTTACAAGCTGGAGAAGAACGAAACCTTGCATTCGATTTTGCAGCGCGCCGGCGGGCTGACTCCGAACGCTTACATATACGGATCCCAGTTGTTGCGCGAGTCGGCGCGGATTGAACAGCAGAACAGCCTTGACCAGCTTGTGAATACCATGGAGGTTCAAGTTCGTCAGTCCGCACTGTCGATTGCGGCTTCTGTATCGGGAGGGGATGCGCAGGGATTGGCCCAGCTGCAGGAGGGAATCATTTCACAATTGCGCGCGGTGCGGGCTACAGGGCGAGTTGCTTTTCCCGTGAAGCCTTCCGACAAGAACCTGAGCGATTTCCCGAATATGTTGCTGGAAGACAACGATCGCCTGATGATCCCTCACACTCCATCGACCGTCTCAGTGGTCGGAAACGTCTACAATCCCGGGTCGTTCATCTACGATCACCGGGCCAGCAGCGGAGCATATCTCGAGATGGCGGGTAAGGGTAAGCCACAGTCGGACATGGGGCATGCGTTTGTTCTGCGTGCCAATGGCGTAGTGGTGGCTGCCAATAACGTTAATGGACTGTTTACGGGTTCAAAATTTCAGAGGCTCCGGCTGTATCCTGGTGATGAAATCGTGGTTCCGTACAAACTTCCGACCGGCACGTTTGTGCGCGGGTTGCGCGATTGGAGCCAGATTGCCGCGCAGTTGGCCATTACGGCTGTCGCTCTGAGAGCCGTTGCACCGTGATTTATGCCGATCAACGATGGATTGGCAACCACGGAATCGGGCGTTTTGCACGACACGTGCTCGCGGGCTTGGATTATGGCCCTGTGCCATTGGCGTCTCACCCCGCGGCGGCACTCGACAGTGTGCGCTTGACGCGGGTGCTCAGGAATCTCGGAAGCGACGATCTGTTCTTCTCGCCTGGTTACAATGCGCCGCTGTATTGCAGCGCGCCTTTCATTTTCACGATTCACGACCTGATTCACATTCGTTGCCCTGAGAGCAGCAGGCCCCAGTTTCACTTGTACTACGCGACGGTGATGAAGCGGGCGTGCCGCCGCGCTGCGCGCATTCTCACCGTCTCAGAGTTTACGAGAAAAGAAATCATCGACTGGTCGGGAGTTCCGTTAGAGAAGGTGGAGAATGTCGGGAATGGCATCGAGCCCACGTACCGTCCTGTGGGTGATTCCTACGGACTTCCATTCCCGTATCTGTTAACCGTGAGCAACCGCAAGCCGCACAAAAACGAGTTCCGGATTGTGGCGGCCTTTGCGAATGCGGATTTGGATTCCCGGCTACATCTCGCATTCACGGGTCAGCTCACACCAGAGCTTGCTGAGTGGATTGAAAAACAAGGAGTCACTGCCCGGGTGGAGTTCCTGGGTGCGGTTCCGGAGGAGATGTTGCCATCAGTCTACCGTGGCGCAGAAGCGCTGATCTTTCCTTCCCTTTACGAAGGCTTCGGCCTTCCAATTGTGGAGGCGATGGCCTGCGGCACGCCCGTCGTGACGTCAAACGTGACCGCAATGCCCGAGACAGCCGGGGACGCTGCGTTGTTGGTGGACCCGCGATCGGTTGAGCAAATTACCAAAGCGGTGGAGCGAGTGGTCGGGGACAGACGACTGCGCCAGGAACTTAAGGAAAGAGGCATTGCCCGAGCTGCACAACTGAGATGGGAAAGCACCTCTTGCAGAGTAGGACAACTGCTCGCAGAACTTTGTCCTAGCCCGGACGCCGAACGATCGGTGTCTTAGGAATTGCCTACTCAAGATGGGAACTGTACACAGCACAATGTCAGACGTAAAGGATTCAGTCGGCCTGCTGCGTAAGAAGGTATTTGCTAAGGATTGGCCGTTGGATGAGGAAATCCGTGATACTGCGCGCAGCGTGCCTTCGCACCGTTTCCTGGTCAATCCGTCTGGACAATATTCCTACGTCTACTTGATGCACTTTGTAAAAGAAATGTCCGAGAAACACTTCGATGTCCCATTTTCGCAGCTGGATGTTTTGGATTGGGGCTGTGGCAAAGGTCACGTCAGTAAGCTACTGCGTGATTTGGGTCCGAAACACGTCGAGAGCTGCGATGTCCTGTCAGGGGGCGATGATTCCACTTTTGGGCAGGAAGTACCGATCATCAGAAAATTTAAGATTCCAGTTACCCCGCTCACGCACGAATACATTCTTCCCTATGACTCAGCGAGTTTTGATGTGGTATTGAGCGTCGGTGTGCTGGAACATGTTTCCAACGAACCCGCTTCGCTCGCCGAGATTGCGCGGGTTTTGAAGCCCGGCGCGCTCTTCTTCTGCTTCTTTCTCCCCACACGGTTTTCATGGACGCAGCAGGTTTCACGCTGGACTGGGGACACTTACCACAATCGCTTGTATTCAGAACGCAACGTCCGTAAGATACTCGCTTCCGTAGGCCTAAAACCACTTGATTTTTGGTATCGGCAACTGCTCCCCAAGAATTCAGTGCGCTATCCGAAATTCCGGCTATTCGAGAGGGCTGACCTCTTCTTAACCGAAAACACACCATTGCGCTACTTCGCGACGAACTTGGAATTCGTGAGTGTTAAGTCAGTGTGTGCTACACGTGCTAAGGCGACGTGATTGTATGTCCATTCTTTCTGGTCTCTGCGACCGGTGTTAACAGCGCAGACGCGGATCTGCAGTTTTTCCCCCAGGTTTTCCCGTCCCCCGAGTTCTCGTGGAAACATGCCGGCATTATCGTGTAGGGTATTTAAGGGGTGAGACTTAGACATGTCCGAATCGGTTCTGCATAAATCCGTACGTATCCTAAGAGCAGAAGGCATTAGGACACTCGCCGCAAAAGGCGGTCGCGCTTTCTTAGAACGATGCCGCCCCGTCCAGATCGTTTTCTATCCCTACGCAAGGTGGAGGGTCCCGCAACTCGCCCAAAAATCGTATTCGGCAGAATCCGCCGTCGGCATCGCTATGAAGGCCTTTGGTGGATATATTCGCCCAACCCAACTAAGATGGGAAATTCTGAATTTGGCGACCATCGTAGAGAAATTACGGCCGAGAACGGTGCTTGAAATTGGAACTTCGAAGGGCGGTACGCTTTTCTTGTGGGCACGACTGGCTACACCCGACGCCAACCTCATAAGCATCGATCTGCCCGGGGGCGAGAACGATTGGGCTTACCCGCGATGGAAGCACCCTTTTTACAAAACATTCGCCTCAGCTGGGCAGAAAATCAACCTCATCAGAGGTAACTCACACCGCGCGGAAGTATTTGGCGAGTTCGAGGAATCGCTCGGTGCTGACAAACTTGATTTCCTGTTTATTGATGGCGACCACTCCTACGAAGGTGTGAAAAAGGATTACGAGCTTTACGCTCCTTTCGTCCGCAAGGGCGGCATAATTGCGTTTCACGACGTGGCTCTGCATCCGCCAACCACGGGGTCAGAAGTCCATCTTTTTTGGGATGAACTCGAGCGAACTCAAAATACCAAAGAATTTATTGAGAATAACAACCAGGGTTGGGCCGGTATCGGCGTAGTTTTCGTGTGATGCGGTGACGAGGGTGATTCGATAAGCGTATCGGCTCCTTTCCTGTGAGCCTTGGTTTGCTTTGAGCGGCACCAAGAGCACTCGGCTGTACCACTCGGTTATCGAATCAGCCTAGGCCGTTGTTACTCCCCCAAACGAAGTGGGCAACGTTTACTATTTTTCCCGGCTCCGGAGTTAACGCATCCAATCAGCAGACCTCGAACGAGTGATTCGTCCTAATCCGGAAACTGACATCTCTTCATGAGCCGCGGACCATCGCTCGGGGTGCAAAACAAAGGAACTGAAGCCAGGGCAGTGCACACAAGCTCTGGACAAGACGAGCAGAATCGAGATAAGCGGGGACAACTTAGGAAACATGACCGACAGCTAAGACATTTAGCAGGGTACTCACCATGACATCTAGATACTGTAGCTAGACCAAGTCCTTACTTCCAAGGGCCCAGTAATCTCAATCGGTGCGATCGTTGGCCGCAGCAACAATCGACAATCCCAACGTGGCCCAATACAGACCGAAGGAAATGTGACCCAATATTGCGCTGTTGATGAAACTTGCCGGAAAAAGATACGCGTGAAATGCCAGGCTCGCTATTGGCAACGCCCGTTGTTTGGAGTCTCTGCGCAAAACGTGCTTAGCGACAGGAATCAGCATCAGCACCAGCACGACCACAAGCAGAATGGAAAGTGGTACGCCGAACTCCAGCATGAGGATCCACCAGGCACCATCCGTTATGATCGCGTTTTCCGGGCCAACGGCGTTTCCCTGACTGCCTACCCCGATCCCGATCAAAGGATGCGCAGCGATGGCTTGCCGTGCGTCCTGGATTGTCATGAGGTGTCCAAGGGTGGATCCCTGCGTACCCTCACGCGCGTTGAGTAGTATCTGCGCGATCAGCAGATCTGGTGTATTGAGGAAAAGAACTGCTACAGCAGCCAGTATGAGCACAACGGCGACCAATGCCACGATTGTCTGTCTGCGGCGGAATCTGTGGTGCAACACCCAAACCGCTACCAGCACCGGTATGACCAAGTAAAACGAAGCCCTAGAATACGTCAGATAGTTGGCTAGCAAGGAACAAAGCAGCGCTAACAGCAAGGGGAAGGCACGCTTTTCGAGCCATAGTGCAAAGAAAAGTGCCGAAGAAAAGGTAAGGATGGAGGAGAAGATGATCGGATTTCCTGTGAGACCAGTCGGGCGCCAAATGTCGTCGGTGATGAAATAAAGAGGGTCTCCACGCAGCAAAAAAAAGTTTTCGGGAAGGGAGCTACCGAGGACACCCTGAACGATTCCAAATGCGCACAAGCCAAACAGACCGACAGCGAGCGTCCGCATGAACCGTTCACGAATCTTGGCGTCATCAACTTGAAGGAAGAAAAGGAACGGCCACCCGCCCGAAAAATAAATCGCCAGTTCCTGCAGTCGCTCACTTAGCGGATTGCTATCGATGGCGACTTTGAGCACCATGAGACAAGTGACTGCCAATGCAGCAAGCGTCGCAAGCCCGACGGATTTCTGCAGGGGATTGACCAGTTGCGCCAGGCCGAGCAGCGACAGGAACAATGCGAGGGAGAACAATAGAAGAGTGCCCGTATTGAACTTGATGAGAGGGGTGAAATTGGTAATGAACCCGGCAATAAACAGCGTGATCAGATAGGCAATACCGGCTGTCGACACAATGGGTCGTGAGAACACAAATGCTTTGTTGACTGTACCCATAAATAGGTCTATGACCCCCGGCTGTGTCGGATGTCACTTGCCTGGGTTGATGATCGGGATGCTCTCCAGTAGTCTTGCATACCGTGCCACACGCTTCTGCATCGCGAAAAGTTGAAAGCCAAGAGACGACGCGTCAGTCGCAGGGTCAAAAACGATGCCATCGCTAAGCTGGGAACGGACGAGTGCAGCCGCAGAATACGTAGCCCCGAAGCAGTGTAATACCGGTCGCGCAGCGCGCTTGTTCCCGAACTGGCGCCAGCTTTGTGCAGCACAATGGAATCGGGTGCTACCGCAATATTCCACCCTTTCTTGCGCAGCCTCAAACAGAACTCGGTTTCCTCGCAGTAGAAAAAGAACCCCTGGTCGAGCAAGCCAACGTCTTCCAGCGCTGCTCTTCGAATCAATATACTGGCGCCATAAAGCGCGTCGAACCACTCGTCTTTTTGCGGTTCGGTTGCAATATGGGAATATCCAAACCAAAGATTAACGCGGGCTCCTCCCCACACCTGAACGGTGTTAGGCGAGTCGGCGTAGTAGCAGACGGAGGCAACTGCGCCGATCTGCCCGTCGGTATTGGCCTTAGCAACCAGCGCAGACAGAGCATCCGGCGCTGGCTTGGTGTCGTTGTTTAACAGCCAAACGTAGTCGGCCCCGTGAGCAAGGGCGTGACGTACACCAACATTGTTCCCTCCAGCGAAACCGAGGTTCTTGCCAGTTTTCAACAGCGTGATATCGGGGAATGCACCCGATATTCGGAATACCGAGTCGTCGGTTGAGCCGTTGTCCACAACGATGACCGTAAGATGCGGGTACGTGCATGCGTTAAGTGCGCCAAGGCACTCAATGGTGTGCTCCGACCCATTCCAATTTAATACGATGCATGTTACCCGAGAGTTGCAGGTCATATCGCTCACGTTGCGTTCCTGACGATATCGCCCAGAGGTCCAATCAGCCCGACTCTTTGCCGTTCCGTTAAATCCAGCGGTGTAAGGTACGCCCGCTAAAGCCTTCGTGTTTAGCAGATCGTCGCTGAAGGCGTTCTTTCCGGGATATCGACCAAAAAGTCCTTTGCGATGCTATTCCACCCCATGGCGAAGCGCCAATAGTTCCCAGAGAGCGCCTGCCGGAGTATGTTTGGAATTCGTGCGATTCTGGTCGGCGGTAGTGTGAGCCGATGTCGAAGATGTGCGATTTTTCCGTTGATGCGATTCATTGCATAATCGGCATTCGGCAAGTCTTTTCGGCGCTCACTCAACGCCCGACGCAGTTCATCCCACAATTTTATTTGCCTAAGGTACGACTCCGCACCAACCAGTAAAGATTGAGCAACTCGCGCCCTGAGGTTTAGTGGTCCTGGGCCGAGTTGTTGAGCTACGTGCCGCCGATATTGCATAAGGGGCTCTGAAATCGGCCGAATTTCCCCTCGAGCGGCAAGCAAAAGCGAGATCCAGTAGTCGTGCACGTAACCTTGCGCAATCGGCGTCATCAACGGGACGAGATCCATTCGAAACGCCATAGCCGCGCCAGTTATGACGGGATGCTTCACCAAAACGTCCAGCGCTCTAGCTCTGCTAAACGCGCGTTGCTCTTCGCGATTGAACTCAAGCGAGTCCCAAAGTCGCGTGCCCAGAGGCGTTGAGTGTTCGTCAATAAGATCAGCATCGCTAAAGACCGCTAATGTGTGGGCTGAGCGCCGGAACTCATCCTCAATCCGCATGAGTTTGTGCGGATACCAAACATCATCCTGATCCGTAAGTACTACGAGCTTCCCAATGCAGAGGGATATGGCTTTCTCGAAGTTCTTTGTTGACCCGAGATTTCTCTCATTCAGTACAGTACGAACCGGAAACGTAACTCGTTGCGAAAAGTCTTTTATGATCTGCTCAGATCCGTCTGACGAAGCGTCATCGCACACCACAAGTTCATCAGGTGGCCTGGTCTGCGCGGCAATGCTCCGAAGCTGTGCACCCAAAAAACGCTGCCCGTTGAAAGTGCACATCGCTACTGAAATGGTAGCAATCGCGTCCCTCCGGTGTGGCAAAAACCAATGTTATCCATTCGAAACCTGCGATTCAGTTCTATTGAATCACTTCGGCGAATCGTAAGTCTCAACTTAGCCATGCGTGGGTCTGGTCCTTGCAACTCCCCAGCTTAGCGTTGGGTATCCTGCGGCCCTATCAAGACGGTTGATCGCTCGCGTTAAGAGAAGCCATGCCACAGAGAGATAGTAAGGAAGCACCGCAACCGGGTATGCGAAAATCCAGTATCGCGGATTGTTCCCGAACAGGGGAGTCAGTACGGTCTCTGGTTTATTTTGGTCCGTGAAATAGCCGGGAGAGCAGTTTTTATACTCGAGTAGCACGAATGGCCAGTATCTCTGGACCGCTCCGTTGATCATGACTTGACCCAAGGTATCAGGCTGCAACCAGCTTTTCGTGATGGCCACCAGATTATGTCCGAAGACCTGAGAGAGAGCAAAACCGCCAGCGTTGTTGGCCCGGACGGCGATCAGTCTCTCGCGAATCAAGAGCCCGCGTGAAAATCGGCTAAGCGCCGTAAATGTCCACCCGAGATGAACCAGGCCCGTTCCGATCAATTCAGAAAATGGCTTCGGCCCCGCCGCCAGCACGGTGTCCTTATTGATGATATTGACGGAAATCAGGCCGAACATCGCGTGGACCCGTTTGGCAAGCTCCGTGGGATCGGAGATGTCGAGCACGTAGCTGCGCGCACCAACCGGACTCGGGGTGTGAGATTCTTGAAAAAAGTAGTTTCTCAGTGAGATGAGGTCGTAATCGGCAGCTTCACAGTAGCCAAGAATCTTGGCGACTCCATCTGGGACGATTAGATCGTCATCGCTAAACAGCCAGACATACTTCCCACGTGCTTGTTCAAAGCATTGCAGGAAGTTCGCGTCCGGCCCGATGTTCTGCGTGTTTCGGATGTACCGGACGCACAGTCCGCGGGCAACGAATTCTTGTACAACTGCTGGTGTTTCGTCCGGGGAAGCATTGTCAGAGATGATGAACTCAACGCGTGGCTCATTCCGGAGTTGATCCGTAAGAACCGACAGAAGCTCTCGAAGGCAACCCGCCCGGTTGTAGGAGGGAACTGCGATCGTCAGGAGCGGTCTGGCAGGCTGCGTGGACAACGATGGATCAGACATGTCATGGTCCCCCGTCAGATTCCTCTAACTAGGGCATTAAATAGCTTATCAAATGATGATCGATGATGGGGTCACAAGTGTGATTTGCTGAGAGGCAAGTATCCGACTGCTCGCTTCGAATTTTTCCTTGCCGATTATCAACGCTGCGTTTATTCTGTTGGGTCCCCCGGATGGTTCATCCCTCATAGCACGGCCAAAGATGCCTGAGCGCATTGAATTGAACGGTCTCGGACATGCGCTGACCCGTACGGTCGCCCGCCCGTTGATCGACCGGCGGGCGTTCTTGAAAGGCGGTATATTCGCGGCGGGAGCCGCTTTTGGGTGGAGCCTAATTAGTTGCGATAGGGCGGGATTCTCGATCCCCTGTTTGGGCCCCGCGCCTGCACCAGCACCCGTCCCGGGTATGACGTACATCCGCGCGTCGGAGATTGGCTGTGCGTTGGATTGCGACCTAAGAAATGGGCGCAACAAATTCACAGGCGGCTCTGCCACGGACGATGGGCCGCGCATCAATGCCGCCATGGCCGCCGCGACGGCAGATAATCCCATCACTCTCATCATCGACGGAAGCGCGCTCATCTCGGGGCTTTTTTTGCCGGCAGCCGGAAATTGGAGCATTGCTGGCCTCGGGTGTGGTACAGGCTTCTTCGTCAAAAGGGGCGCCAACAACGATGCCATCCATAATGGCCCCCCCGATGCGGCTATACCATTCGATCCCGGACCGCCTGCGCCAGCCAGAGGCGTTAACGTTTCGCTAAGCAACTTCACGGTTAACGGCAATCAAGGCGACGGCCATGGCGGGAATTCGACCAGTGGAGACAGAAGGGGAATAACGGGGAAAGTCTGGTATTGCGGCATCAACCTGATGAATCTGAACCACATCGACATCGAAAAGATTGTTGTAGTGAATACCTCCGCCTATCATATACGACTTTCGAACGTCGGTCACGTAACGGTGTCAGGCTGTGTAATGGAGAGCCACGGTTTCCAGACCGACGGGCTCCATTTCGATGGACCGGCGAATGATATAGCAATTTCGAATTGTGACTTCACCTGCGGGGATGATTCGATCGCCCTGAATTGCCCCGAGGGTTACTCGGGGAACATTTCTCAGGTCACGGTTGACAATTGCACATTCGAAAGTTGGTCGCTAATGCGGCTTTACACTACAACTGGGGGCCCGAACAGATTCAATATCGATTCGGTGAGTGTGAACAATTGCACCGGAAGACTTACTGAGGCTGCATTCTTAATCGGTATCAGTGGTGCCAGCAATCCGAACTCAGTCGATGGTCTAAGCATCGGCAATTGCCGATTAGCAGCTCCGACCGTCCTCGGGCTCGCGGAAAATTTCGGAAGCATTTCGCTCAAGAATGTCGGTTTTAACCCTTGGCGATCGGGGGTGTACTGGTGGGCGCCGCAAGCAAGTCATATTTGCGCCTTCGCGCGGCCGTCTCCGATGAACGGCAACATAAGTTACGTCGGATCCCGTCTGTCATTCGAGAACTGCCAAATGCTCCATTTCGGCGATCCCATCGCTGCCGTAATCGTCGAGAATGATTCGACGATTGAAAATGTCATGTTCAATGGCTTTGGGATGATGAATGCCGGCTCAGTGACGCCAGTGCCGAGCCTTCTGAACATTGGATCAGGGTCGGTTGGCCAGATCGTTATCAACTCCATCGATAGCAACAACATCAGCGCGCCAGTGTCTGAATTCTCAACCGTCGGCTCCGTGTCCGGGGCCGGCGTTCTGGCCACCGGTTGGGAGTTCCCCGACACCGTCATGGCTGACGGAGTACCCTACATCTCCGCAAGTACAGGTCTTCCATCGATCAAAATCAACGGCGTGGTCGAACCCTATCCGGGCTAGGCTGGATGGGAATTAAAGCGCCGGTCTATCAATCCCGCCAGCGGAGGGTAGTCCCGAGAGTGCGGGTACTTATTCTAGAATCCGGTTCCTGGCTAGCTCGGACGGATCGGTGGCGCGCTCATTCGGCGAAAAGAGCCGGGAGTTCCGTGGCGGACAAAGAGCGAAAATCCTCGACGATTGGACTTGCTCCCGCTTTCCGCAATGAATCGGCGCGGCCGTTGTGGGCGATCGCTGCACAACGCAAGCCCGCCGATCGAGCCGCCATTACTCCGGAGACGGCATCTTCCACTGCCAGGAGATGTTCGGGGAGTTCCTGTAAGTATGAAGCGGCCAAACGGTAGACTGCAGGATCGGGTTTGCCGGCGGCTACATCATCGCCTGTAACCACGACTTCGAAATAATGCGCGATTCGGAGCTCTTCCAATGTATGCAGTGTTCTATGTTTGCCTGCTGAGGTAGCGAGCGCTACGCGAATGCCTGAACGGCGGAGTTGGTCCAGGAATTCGAGTACTCCGGGCATCGGCTCGACTTTGGTTCGCCGATTCCGCAGTATCTCGTCCTTTCTCTTTCCGTACTCCAAAATCTGCTGCGGGCTCAGATCACCTAGGAAATGTTTGAGGATCTCCTCCCGCTTTCCGCCGTCGAGGATGATCTCCAACTCGGAGTCGGCAACGGTTGTGCCAAGATCCTCAAGGAAAGCCTTCCAGGCCGCCCGGTGTGCAGGATGACTATCGATCAACACACCGTCCATATCGAACACAACGCCACGCAGCATTCCATTCACCCCGAATATGATAATCCAGGCCACGTGTTCTGGGCAGTCTGGTAATTTTCCATCGTACCAATGTCGATCAGGTAGCTATTGATGGGATAGGCCTGCATGCGCCCGGTGACTCGAGGCAAGACATCAAAGCCTATATCGGCGGGTCTGTCATCCGGAATCAGGTCGATGATTTCGGGCGTGGCGATCATCACTCCCGCAAAGGCTAAATTTCCCATCGGCACGGTAGGTTTTTCAACAAACTGTTGAATGGTTCCGTCGGCGTCCGTAGATACTATTCCACAGCGACTGGGATCGGCTACCTCATACACCCCGAGTGTCGCGGCCGGGCGCTTTCGAAGATGCAATTCCAGCATTCCGCCTAAATCAGGTTGGCAGAGAACGTCCGCATAGAAGACCCAGAAGAGCTCTTCCGCTGCAATCCAATCCCGGTTGTGGCGCAAGGTTCCGGCACTTCCACGGAGTTCCTC
>Ga0210409_10001616_pt1 | contig 28776 bp, 25 predicted proteins | sample IncBWH17MmetaG_FD_161649 | JGI IMG/M metagenome (GOLD analysis project Ga0210409, IMG submission 161649) | Forest soil microbial communities from Barre Woods Harvard Forest LTER site, Petersham, Massachusetts, United States - Inc-BW-H-17-M | ecosystem: Environmental > Terrestrial > Soil >...
GAGGCTGGCACCCATTTTCCAATCCATGAAATTCGGCGAATGGCGCGGTGCCCGCGACCAAGATATTGCGCCAATCATGAAGGAAATCTTGCCGCGGAAACTCGCGCCGCCATGGTCGGCTTGCGGTGCGTCGCGGCCGTGCGGCACCCTTGCAACGGCTGGCGAAAGCGCTATATTCACGGCGTCCGTCATGGATACCTCATAACGGTCGGTTGATCCGAACGGTCTTGAGAGTGGGCCCCCCGGGACCCGCTCTTTTTTGTTACTTGAGACCGATCGTTGCTCCGGCGGACGCATGTTTGCAGAACGCTTAAGTCGCGAACCGCATGGACGAGAGTCTGATGACGTTTGCCGACGAGCCGCGGCTCATCACCGAGCCGGGGCGGGCGGCGCGCGTCGCCTTGATCGCCGCGCCGGCGCTGGCCGCGCTCGGCTATCGGCTGGTGCGTGTGCGCATTTCCGGCGCCGCCGGGCAGACGGTGCAAATCATGGCCGAACGGCCGGACGGCACGATGACCATCGAGGACTGCGAGTTGGCGTCGCGGACGCTCTCGCCGGTGCTCGACGTCGCCGACCCGATCGAGGGGCCGTATCGGCTGGAGATTTCCTCGCCGGGCATCGACCGTCCGCTGGTGCGGCGCTCGGATTTCGACCGCTATGTCGGACATGTGGCGCACGTGGAGATGCTGGTGCTCGTCAACGGCCGCCGGCGGTTTCGCGGCGAGCTTGCCGGCACCGACTGCGACTGCGTGCGTCTGCGCCGCAGCGATGCCGCCGCCGGCGAGCCGCTGGAAGTCCTGCTGCGCATCGACGACATGATGGAGGCGAGGCTTGTTCTCACCGACGCGCTCATTGCCGAGTCGCTGCGGCGGAGCAAGCAGGAGGAGCGCGCCGCCCGGGCGCGCGGACGCCGTGACGAAAACAACAACCCGGAGCCGCATCGCCCGGACCAGACGAACACCAACACCGTGCCGGCGCAGGCCCGCCGCGCAAGGACAGCGCAAGGAGAGTGAACCATGGCGACGGTAAGCGCCAACAAACTCGAACTACTGCAGATCGCCGACGCGGTCGCCCGCGAAAAGGCGATCGACCGCAAGATCGTGCTCGGCGCCATGGAAGACGCGATCGCCAAGGCCGCGCGCTCCCGCTACGGCAGCGAAACCGACGTTCACGCCGAGATCGATCCGAAGAGCGGCGAGCTGCACCTGTCGCGCCACATGCTGGTGGTGGAGGCGGTCGAGAATCCGGCGTCCCAGATCACGCTCGACGATGCCCGCCGTCATCACCCGGCCGCACAGATCGGCGACACGATATCCGACAAGCTGCCGCCGCTCGAATACGGCCGCATCGCCGCGCAATCGGCCAAGCAGGTCATCGTGCAGAAGGTGCGCGAAGCCGAACGCGACCGTCAGTACGAGGAATACAAGGACCGCATCGGCGACATCGTCAACGGCATCGTCAAGCGGGTCGAGTACGGCAACGTCGTCGTCGACCTTGGCCGCGGCGAAGCGATCGTGCGGCGCGACGAGATGCTGCCGCGCGAAGTGTTCCGCAACGGCGACCGCATCCGCGCCTACATCTACGACGTTCGCCGCGAGCAGCGCGGGCCGCAGATCTTCCTCTCGCGTACCCACCCGCAATTCATGTCGAAGCTGTTCGCACAGGAAGTGCCGGAGATCTACGACGGCATCGTCGAGGTGAAGGCGGTGGCGCGCGATCCGGGATCGCGGGCCAAGATCGCGGTGGTGTCGCGGGATTCCTCGGTCGATCCGGTCGGCGCCTGCGTCGGCATGCGCGGCTCGCGCGTGCAGGCGGTGGTCAACGAACTCCAGGGCGAGAAGATCGACATCATCCCCTGGTCGCACGACATCGCCACCTTCGTCGTCAACGCGCTGGCGCCGGCCGAGGTCGCCAAAGTGGTGCTCGACGAGGAGCGCGAGCGCATCGAAGTGGTGGTGCCTGACCAGCAGCTCTCGCTCGCCATCGGGCGGCGCGGGCAGAACGTGCGGCTCGCCTCGCAGCTCACCGGCTGGGACATCGACATCCTGACCGAGCAGGAGGAATCCGAGCGCCGCCAGGCCGAATTCGAAAACCGCACGCGCATCTTCATCGATGCGCTCAACGTCGACGAGGTCGTCGGCCAGTTGCTCGCCTCGGAAGGCTTCAATTCCGTGGAGGAGCTCGCTCTGGTGGACGCCAAGGAGATCGCCGGCATCGAGGGGTTCGACAACGACACGGCGCTCGAGCTGCAGACCCGCGCCCGCGACTACCTCGCCAAGATCGAGGCCGAGTTCGACGCCAAGCGCCGCGTGCTCGGCGTCGAGGACGCGGTCAAGGACGTGCCGGGCGTGACCACCGCCATGCTGGTGCGTTTCGGCGAGAACGGCATCAAAACGGTCGAGGATTTGGCCGGCTGCGCGACCGACGACCTCGCCGGCTGGACCGAGCGGAAGGACGGCGAAACCGTGCGCGAACCCGGCATTCTCGACGGCTTCGAACTCTCGCGCGAGGACGCCGAGGCGCTGGTCATGCAGGCGCGGTTGAAGGCAGGGTGGGTTGCGGAGGCCGATCTCGCACCACCGGCCGTTGAAGAAGCCCCGCTGCCCGAGGCGCAAGCCTGAGCGGCGGCTGAAGAGACAAGAGAGGCGCATGATCGACGCCGCGCGCGACATCGAACTGGACACCGGACCGCGCGCACCCGAACGGGAGCGGCTATGCGTCGCGACTCGCACGGTGCGGCCGGTCTCCGAGCTGATCCGGTTCGTCATCGGACCGGAAGGCGAGCCGGTGCCCGATCTCAAGCGTAAATTGCCGGGCCGCGGCATCTGGGTGACTGCAACAAACGGCGCCCTTGGCGAGGCGATCAAGCGCAAGGCGTTCTCCCGCAGCTTCAAACGCGAAATTCGCCTGCCTGCGGACCTCGTTGCCCGGACCGAACGGCTCCTCGAGCGCGCCGTGATCGATGCGCTGGCGATCGCCGGCAAGGCCGGTCTGGTGGCCGCCGGCTTCGGCAAGACGGCTGCGGCGCTGGAGCACGAGAAGGTCGCCGGCCTGCTGCACGCCGCAGAGGCCGCGTCCGACGGGATCCGCAAGCTCGACGCGCTCATGCGCCGCCGGTTCTCCGGTAAGGCGCCGGCCGTGGTCCGATTTTTGACCTCGGCGCAATTGGATTTGGCATTGAGCCGCCCAAATGTGATACATGCAGCCCTGCTCGCCGGCCCTGCGAGCGAGACTGTTTTGGCGCGCTGCCGGCGCCTGGAACGGTTTCGGACCGGCGATCCGCCCCCGAAGGCCGCAGAGGCTGCGCCGGACTTAGCCGGCGAGGGAACTGAGCGCGTATAGAAATGGAAGCGTATGACTGAGACGATCAAGAATGCCGGCGAAAAGCTGAGCGTGACCTCGACGAAGACGCTGACGCTCAAGCGTGGCGGCGTCGAGCAGGGCGTCGTGCGCCAGAGCTTCAGCCATGGTCGCAGCAAGGCGGTCGTCGTCGAGAAGGTAAAGCGCCGTATCGCCGGTCCCGGCGAGGCCAAGCCCGAAGCGGTGGCGCCCGCCGCTCGCGGCGCTGTGCCCAAGCGCGGCATCGTCACCGCCAAATCGCCGGCGACGGCACCGTCGGCCACGCCGGCGCCCGGCACCGCTGCCCCCTCGCCCAAGCCCTCCGGCGTCGTGCTGCGCACCTTGACGGACGAGGAGCGGAGCGCCCGCGCGCACGCGCTCGCCGACGCCCGCCTGCGCGAGGCCGAGGAGCGCAAGATCGCCGAAGAAGAGGCCCGCATTCGCCAGAGCCGCGAGGAAGTCGAGCGCTCGGAACGTGCGAAGGCGGAAGCGCGCAAACGCGACGAGGAAGAGCGCCGCAAGCACGACGAAGAAACCAAACGCAAGGCCGACGAGGTCGCCAAGAAGCGCTTCGGCGCCGATACTGCGACGGCAGCGAAGCCGGGCGCGCGCCCGGCGCTCGAAGCCGACGAGGAGGAAGCACCGCGGAGTATACGCCGCGGCAGCGCGGCGCCGCGTCCGACGCCCGCCCCCAAGCCGACCCGCACTGCCGCGGAAAAGCGCCGCGGACGGCTCACCGTCGTCACCGCCCTTTCCGCCGATGAGGAGCGCGAACGTTCGGTCGCCGCCTTCCGCCGCCGCGTCCAGCGCATGACCGGGCATCGCGACAGCGAGCCGAAGGAAAAGATCGTCCGCGAAGTGACCATTCCTGAGACGATCACCATCCAGGAGCTGGCCAACCGCATGGCCGAGCGCGCCGTCGACGTGGTTCGGCTCCTGATGAAACAGGGCCATATGGCGAAGATCACCGACACGATCGACGCCGATACCGCGCAGCTCCTTGCCGAGGAACTCGGCCACACCGTGCGCCGCGTCTCCGAGGCCGACGTCGAAGAAGGCATGTTCGATGCCGCTGACGATCCGGCGAGCCTGCTGCCGCGCGCGCCCGTCGTCACCATCATGGGCCACGTCGACCACGGCAAGACCTCGTTGCTCGACGCCATCCGCTCGACCGATGTCGCGGCCGCCGAGGCGGGCGGCATCACCCAGCACATCGGCGCCTACCAGGTGACCTCGCCGTCGGGCGGCCGCATCACCTTCATCGACACGCCCGGCCACGCCGCCTTTACCGCGATGCGGGCCCGCGGCGCAAAAATCACCGACATCGTGGTGCTGGTGGTGGCTGCCGACGACGGCGTCATGCCGCAGACGGTTGAGGCGATTCACCACGCCAAAGCGGCGAAGGTGCCGATCATCGTCGCCATCAACAAGGTCGACAAGCCGGACGCCAAGCCCGAGCGTGTGCGCACGGAGCTGCTGCAGCACGAAATCCAGGTCGAATCGCTCGGCGGCGACGTACTCGAACTCGAGGTCTCCGCGAAGCAAAAACTCAACCTCGACAAGCTGCTCGACATGATCGCGCTGCAGGCCGAGGTGTTGGAGCTCAAAGCCAACCCGAACCGTGCGGCCGAAGGCACCGTGATCGAGGCGCGGCTTGACCGCGGCCGCGGACCGGTCGCGACCGTGCTGGTGCAGCGCGGCACCTTGAAACCCGGCGACATTGTCGTGGCCGGCAGCGAATGGGGCCGGGTGCGCGCACTGGCGTCGGACACCGGCCACCCCGTCATCGCCGCCGGGCCGTCGATGCCGGTGGAGGTGCTTGGCTTCAACGGCACGCCGGAAGCGAGCGACCGGCTCGGCGTCGTCCACTCGGAAGCGCGCGCGAGAGAGATCGCCGATTACCGCGCCCGGCAGAAACGCGAGAAGATGGCGGCGCGGCAGACCGGCATGCGCGGCTCGCTCGAGCAGATGATGAATCAGCTCAAGGCCACCGGGCGCAAGGAGTTCCCGCTGTTGATCAAAGGCGACGTCCAAGGCTCGGTCGAAGCCATCGTCGGCGCGCTGGAGAAGCTCTCGACCGACGAAGTGGCGGCGCGGATCATCTTTGCCGGCGTCGGCGGCATCACCGAATCCGACGTGACGCTGGCCGAGGCCTCGGGCACGGCGGTGATCGGGTTCAACGTGCGGGCGCACAAGGAAGCGCGCGAAGCCGCCGAGCATGCAGGGATCGAGATCCGCTACTACAACATCATCTACGACCTGGTCGACGACGTGAAGAAGGCGATGTCCGGCCTGCTTGCGCCGACGCTGCGCGAGACCATGCTCGGCAACGCCACGATCCTCGAAATCTTCAAGGTCTCGAAGGTCGGCAACGTCGCCGGCTGCCGCGTCACCGACGGCGTCGTTGAGCGCGGCGCCAACGTCCGGCTCATTCGCGACAACGTGGTGGTCCATCAGGGCAAGCTGTCGCAGCTCAAGCGGTTCAAGGACGACGCGCGCGAGGTCGTGGCCGGCCAGGAATGCGGCATGGCCTTCGAGAATTATCACGACATGAAGGTCGGCGACGTCATCGAGTGCTACCGGGTGGAGAGCGTGCAGCGGACGCTGTGAGTTCGAGGCTCCAGGTCTGCTCCCGCCGCCATTGCCGGCCCGGACCGACCCGGCAATCCATGAGGCCAAGTCGATTTTTTCAAAGTTGGACATGAATGCCCAGGCCAGGCTCGGGCATGACGAGCAGATAAAAATGCCCCGCCATCATCATCGCGAACAATCCGCCGGCGGCTCGCAGCGCCAGCTGCGCGTCGGTGAATTGATCCGCCACGAGGTCGCCGAGATGCTGTCGCGCGGCGACGTGCACGATCCGGTCATCGAGGCGCACATGATCACGGTGCCGGAGGTGCGCATGAGCGCCGACCTGCGCCTCGCCACGATCTACGTCATGCCGCTCGGCGGCCGCAACGAGGAGGACGTGCTTGACGCGCTCGAGCGCAACAAGCGCTACATGCGCGGCGAAATCGCCCGCCGCGTTAACCTGAAATTTGCTCCCGAGATTCGCTTTCGCATCGACGAGCGATTCGACGAAGCCGAACGAATCGAGAAGCTTTTGCGAACACCCGAGGTCCGCCGCGATCTTGCCGGCGAAAAGGACGAGTAATGGCCACGCCCGCATTCCCGCCGCTCGCCGGCTCTCCCGCACCTGCGGAGCAAGAGCGAATGGAGGAGCGAGCGAAACAGAAGAAACGGCACAAGCGCGACGTGCACGGCTGGATCGTGCTCGACAAGCCGGTCGGCATGACCTCGACCCACGCCGTGTCGGTGATCAAGCATTTGTTTACCGCAAAGCGCGCCGGCCACGCCGGCACGCTCGATCCGCTGGCCTCCGGCTGTCTGCCGGTCGCGCTTGGCGAGGCGACCAAGACCGTGCCGTTCGTGGTCGACAGCCGCAAGGCCTACGTTTTCACCATCTGCTGGGGCGAGGAACGCGACACCGACGATGCCGAAGGCCGCGTGACGGCAACGAGCGAAGTGCGGCCCGACGCGGCGGCGATCCGCGCCCTGCTGCCGCGCTTCACCGGCACGATCGAGCAGGTGCCGCCGCGCTTCTCCGCGATCAAGATCGCCGGGGAACGCGCCTACGATCTCGCGCGTGAGGGCGAGACCGTCGAGATCGCGCCCCGGGCGGTGACGGTCCACCGGCTGGAACTCGCCGAAACCCCGGGGCCGGGTCATGCCGTCCTTACCGCCGAATGCGGTAAGGGCACCTACGTGCGCGCGCTCGCTCGCGATCTCGGCCGCATGCTGGGCACCTTCGGCCATGTTTGCGCCTTGCGCCGAAGCCGGGTAGGCCCGTTCGGCGAGCGCGAGATGATTTCGCTGGAACGGCTTGAATCTTTGTGCCATAGAGCGGCCGCTGGCGAGGGTCACCTCGCCGACATACTCCTGCCGATCGAGACCGCGCTGGACGACATCCCGGCGCTGGCCGTGAGCCCGGCAGATGCGGCGCGGCTCCACCGGGGCCAAGCCGTCTTGTTGCGCGGACGGGATGCGGCCGTTTTCCGCGGCATGGTCCAGGTCGCTTCGGGCGGTCAGGTGGTGGCCATTGCCGAGGTCGACCGCGGCGAGATCGTCCCCAGGCGCGTGTTCAATTTAGCCGGCATCGCAGGTCGAGCCGGCAGACGAGAAGGTTAGTGCCGATGTCGATTACCACCGCGCGCAAAGCGGAAGTTATCAAGACGTATGGCGCCAAGTCCAGCGACACGGGCTCTCCCGAGGTACAGGTTGCCCTGCTCTCCGAGCGGATCAACAACCTGACCGATCACTTCAAGACCCATATCAAGGACAACCACTCGCGGCGCGGGCTGCTCAAGCTCGTGTCGCAGCGGCGCCAGATTCTCGACTACCTGCGGCGTACCAACGAGGGCCGTTACAAGGAGCTGATTGAACGGCTGGGAATTCGCCGTTGAGACGTTCGCGCGCGGAAGAAAACCCGCGCGCTCCGTGGCGGAGTGCGTAAGACACCCGCCCACTTGCCCGGCAGCAACGCTGCCAATCATCGCGACGGGCGCTGCCCGTACGCATCGCCGGAAGGTCCGGAGGCCATGGCAGGATCGCCAGACGCTGACAGGCTTTGCAGCCCTGCTGCGCCGACAGCGTCTCGCCGTCTTGCTTATGGCTTTCGCTCTTCCGCGAAAACCATGAAAGACAATCGCAATGTTCGATATTCACCGTGTGCAACTTGACTGGGGTGGCCGCAAGCTCACGCTAGAGACCGGCAGAATGGCGCGCCAGGCCGATGGCGCCGTGCTCGCCACCTACGGCGACACCAGCGTGATCGCCACCGTCGTCGCCGCCAAGCAGCCCAAGGAAGGCATCGACTTCCTGCCGCTCACCGTCAACTATCAGGAAAAATTCTACGCCGCAGGCCGCATCCCCGGCGGCTATTTCAAGCGCGAAGGTCGTCCGACCGAGAAGGAGACGCTGACCTCGCGGCTGATCGACCGGCCGCTCCGGCCGCTGTTCGCCGACGGGTGGCGCTGCGATACGCAAGTCATCATCACCACGCTGTCGCACGATCTGGAAAACGATCCGGACATCGTGGCGTTGGTCGCGGCCTCCGCCGCCCTCACCCTTTCCGGCGCGCCATTCATGGGCCCGGTCGGCGGCGCCCGCGTCGGCTTCATCAACAACGAGTACGTGCTCAATCCGCAGATCGACGAGATGACGGAGAGCGGGCTCGACCTCGTCGTCGCCGGCACGCAGGACGCGGTGCTCATGGTCGAGTCCGAGGCGAAGGAACTCACCGAGGAGATCATGCTCGGCGGGGTGATGTTCGGCCACCGGCACTTCCAGCCGGTGATCGAAGCCATCATCAGGCTGGCGGAAAAGGCGGCCAAGGAGCCGCGCGAGCTCACCCTGCCGGAGAATGCGGCGCTCGAGAACGAAATGCGTGCGCTGGTCGAGCAGGACCTGCGCGCGGCCTATGCGATCCCGGAAAAGACGGCGCGCCACAAGGCGATCGACGCCGTCAAGGAACGCGTACTCGGCCACTTCAGCCCGCAGGGCGCCGAGAGCGCGAAATATCCGCCGCTGCAGGTTGCCGGCGTGTTCAAGGAGCTTGAAGGCAAGATCGTACGCTGGAACATCCTCGACACCGGCACGCGCATCGACGGCCGTAACGTGAAGACGGTCCGGCCGATCGTGTGCGAGGTCGGCGTACTGCCGCGCACGCACGGTTCGGCGCTGTTCACGCGCGGCGAGACGCAGGCTCTGGTGGTGGCGACGCTCGGCACCGGCGAGGACGAGCAGTTCGTCGACGCGCTGCAGGGCACCTACAAGGAGACGTTTCTGCTGCACTACAATTTCCCGCCGTTTTCGGTCGGCGAGACCGGCCGCATCGGCGCCCCCGGCCGGCGCGAGATCGGCCACGGCAAGCTCGCGTGGCGCTCCATCCATCCGGTATTGCCGGCGCATCTCGAGTTCCCCTATACGCTCCGCGTCGTCTCCGAGATCACCGAATCGAACGGTTCGTCGTCGATGGCGACGGTCTGCGGCACCTCGCTCGCGCTGATGGATGCCGGCGTGCCGCTGAAGCGGCCGACCGCGGGCATCGCCATGGGGCTTATCCTCGAGGACAAGCGCTTCGCCGTTCTCTCCGACATTCTCGGCGACGAGGATCACCTTGGCGACATGGACTTCAAGGTCGCCGGCACCGAGCGCGGCGTTACCTCGCTGCAAATGGACATCAAGATCTCCGGCATCACCGAGGAGATCATGCGCATCGCGCTCGCCCAGGCGCAGGAAGGCCGCATGCACATCCTCACCGAGATGGGCAAGGCGATCACCCGCCACCGCGCCGAACTCGGCGAGCACGCGCCGCGCATCGAGGTGTTCTCAATCCCGGTCGACAAGATCCGCGAGGTCATCGGCTCGGGCGGCAAGGTGATCCGCGAGATCGTGGAGAAGACCGGAGCCAAGATCGACATCTCCGACGACGGCACCGTGAAGGTCGCCTCGGCCAAGGCCGAATCGATCAAGGCGGCGCTCAACTGGATCAAGTCGATCACCTCGGAGCCCGAGGTCGGACAGGTCTACGAGGGCACGGTGGTCAAGGTCATGGACTTCGGCGCGTTCGTGAATTTCTTCGGCGCCAAGGACGGCCTCGTCCACATCAGCCAATTGGCGCCACGCCGGGTGCAGAAGACGACCGACGTGGTCAAGGAAGGCGACAAGGTGAAGGTTAAGCTTCTCGGCTTCGATGAACGCGGCAAGGTGCGGCTGTCGATGAAGGTCGTCGACCAGGAGAGCGGCGAAGACCTCGAGGCGAAGCAGAAGGCGGAGGGCGAGCAGGGGCGCGAGGCGGCCGCCGCGGGCGGCGCCGCCGAATAACGCCCGCCCGTCGTCACTGAAAGGCACAACACGATCGCAAAAGGCGGCCGCGCGGCCGCCTTCTTTATTGCGCATGGCCGCAGCGGCGCGTTTTTTACTCGCAGCGCCGGGCGCGCGAGCCGACAGCCGCGAACACACGAAACCAATTTAGCTAAATATCGCGTCGTTAAGCGCAAACCGACGCGCTGTGATCGCGGTCACGTCTTGGCGCGCCTCGATGCGGTATGCGTGAGGTGGTGAGGGCGACGTGGACCAGAAGGAGGTCACATGACGACCCTTATGCAAAGGACGCGCTCAAGGATGGTTCGCTGGTTCAGGCAGATTACGAGGCCCCACAAGGCGCCGTACCGCTGGTACGAGCCCGACAACAGCGGCGTGTGAATCGATCGGGCCTCGCGACCTTTCCCATCCCTGAAGGCCGGCTCTTCAGGCAAGTCCCAACTCAGTGAACGAAGCGCCGTAATGATCGGCGGCGTCAGGCGCGAAGCAGCAGAACACGACGCGTTCGATGCCGCGGGCCGATGCGGCGACTTCCGCGGCGACGGTGCCGACGGCGATGCGCGCGGCGCGATCGGCCGGGAAGCGGTAGACGCCGGTCGAGATCGCCGGAAAGGCAATCGACGCAAGCTTGTGCGCGGCGGCAAGATCGAGCGCGGTGCGGTAGCACGACGCCAGCAGGTCGTCCTCTCCCTTGCGGCCGCGGCTCCAGACCGGACCGACGGCGTGGATCACATGCCTGGCGGGAAGCCGATAGCCGCGCGTGATCTTTGCCGAGCCGGTCGCGCAGCCGCCCAGCGTCCGGCACTCCGCCAGCAGTTCGGGCCCGGCGGCGCGGTGGATGGCGCCGTCGACGCCGCCACCGCCGAGCAGGGTGTGGTTCGCGGCGTTGACGATGGCGTCGAGCTTGAGTGTGGTGATGTCGGCCACGCAGACTTCCAGTCGGGCGGCGCCGACTTCGGCGGTGATCAGCGGTTTCGCCTCGGCCATGGCGGCGAGCCTATCACGCCCATTCGGCCTGCGCCTCGGCGCGCAGATCGACCGTGCTGCGCACGCCGATATCGTCGAAATGATCGTCGAGGAAGCGCCGCGCGGCGCGCTTGCCGTTGAGCCGCAGCATCTCGAAGTAATCGTAGTCGGTCGACATCTTGCCGACGGAGTCGAAGTGGGTGCCGACCGGCTCGAGCAGGATGCGATGCACATTGATGCGCCGGTATTGCCCGGGCCCGGTGCCGCGCGGCAAGCGGCCCTGATCGATCAGGCGGGCGACGAAATCGATGGCGCGGTATTCGCCGATCAGCGAGGAGTTGAAGGTGATCTCGTTGATGCGGTTCATGATCTCGGGCGCCGACGTCGGCGTGCGTTCGCGCACCAGCGGATTGATCTGCACCACCAGCACGTCCTCGGTCGTGGTGGTACGAAAAAATGGAAAGATCACCGGGTTGCCGAGATAGCCGCCGTCCCAGTAGGGCACCCCGTCGATCTCGACGGCGCGGAACAAGAGCGGCAGGCAAGCCGACGCCATCACCGCATCGGCCGTGATCTTCTCGCGCGGGAAGATGCGCACGCGCCCGGTCTGCACATTGGTCGCGGAAACGAAGATCTGCAGATCGGAGCAAGCGCGCAACGCCTCGAAATCGACGAAGCGTTCGATCAGATCCTTGAGCGGATTGATGTTGAGCGGGTTGACGTCGTAGGGCGAAAAATAGCGCGACAGCGCATCGAACCAGGCCTGAATCGGCGTGCCTTCGAGCGGCATGAACGACAACAGGCGCTCCATCACCGCGCGCTGCAGCGCCGGCAGGTTGCCGTTGCTGCTCGCCGCGCGCCAGAAATCGGCGAGCCGCTTCTGCGCCTCCGCGCGCCCGCCGCGCACCAGACCGTCGGCGAGGAGCGCCGCATTGACCGCGCCTGCCGAGGTGCCGGAAATGCCTTCGACGCTGAGCCGCTCGTCGCTCAGGAGATGGTCAAGCACGCCCCAGGTGAAGGCGCCATGCGCGCCGCCGCCCTGCAGGGCGAGATTGACGCGCTTGGTCTTCTGCGCGCCTCGGGCATCCGCCGCGGCGCCGGGCAGCAGCGAGCTGAGAAGCTTCTTCATCCGCCGGTCATTCCGCGGCACGCGCCGCGCGTACGCGGAAACCATAACCACGACCAGCGAGGCTTTTGGATTCGCAGCATGGGATCAAGCCGTGGTGATTATGGATTCCGGGCTCGTCGCCCGGCCCCGTAACGACGCGTCATGCCGCCGTCCAGCCCCCGTCGATCGAAATATTGGCGCCGGTGATCGACTTCGCCGCATCGGAGCAGAGATAGACCGCGAGCGCGGCGATCTCGCCGACGGCGACGAACTCCTTGGTCGGCTGCGCCGCGAGCAGCACGTCGCGCTTGACCTGTTCCTCGGTCAGCCCGCGCGCCTTCATCGTGTCGGGAATCTGCTTCTCGACCAGCGGCGTCCACACATAGCCGGGGCTGATGGCGTTGACGGTGATGCCGAAGGTCGCGGCCTCAAGCGCGACCGTCTTGGTGAGGCCGGCGAGACCATGCTTGGCGGAGACATAGGCGACCTTGAACGGCGAGGCGACCAGCGAATGCGCGGAGGCGGTGTTGATGATGCGGCCCCATTTGCGCGCCTTCATGCCCGGAAGCGCGGCGCGAATGGTGTGGAACGCGGACGAAAGATTGATGGCGATGATCTGGTCCCATTTCTCGACCGGGAATTCCTCGATCGGCGCGACGTGCTGGATGCCGGCGTTGTTGACGAGCACGTCGAGAGAGCCGAACGTCTGCGCCGTTGTACGCACCATCTCGGCGATCTCGGCCGGCTTGGTCATATCGGCGGGCGAATAGAGCGCCTTGACGGCGTATTCCTTTTCGATGCCGCTACGCTCCTGTTCGATCGCGGCCTTGTCGCCAAAGCCGTTGATGGTGACGTTGGCGCCCTCGGCGGCAAGCGCGCGGGCAACGGCCAAGCCGATTCCCGAGGTCGAGCCGGTCACGAGCGCCGTCTTTCCTTTCAGCATGCCGGTCTCCCAAATTCGCGAGACGCCTTGATCGAAAGCGCGGTTTCTCGTCTGACTGTCCCGCTGAGCGGCGACAATGTGGGAGGCTTCTTGCTGCAGCGCAACATAAAAAGCGGCCGGGTCGTCACGTTTTCGCGATGCCGGCCGAACCGATACAATGCGGGAGACTCAAGCATGAAGCTCTCTCGCGCCCGCCGGGCATGACCCTTCGCTGCCGGGAAGTCACGATGCCGCAGTCCGTTTTTCCGGCGCCTGACCACGACCACGGACGCTGCGCCAGCGCGGCCATCGCGCACGCGGAAGTGCTGTGCGCCGCCCGCGCGCAACGGCTCACCCCGATGCGCCGCCACGTGCTCGAGGCGCTGCTGGACAGCCACCGCCCGCTCGGCGCCTACGAGATCATCGAGCGACTTGCCCGGCATGGGCGTCCGGCGCCGATCACAGTCTATCGCGCGCTCGATTTTCTGCGCGACAACGGCCTCGTCCACCGCATCGAGAGCCGCAACGCCTTCGTCGCCTGCGTGCACAATCACGGCGGCGACGACCTCATCGTCTTCCTCATCTGCGAACGCTGCGATGCGGTCGGCGAGGCGCCCGGCGGCAACGTAGCGGAAACGCTCAAGGCCTCCTCGCGAGCGGCCGGATTCGTGCCCAAGAGCCCGGTGATCGAGATTGCCGGCATCTGCGCTCATTGCCGCGAGCGATGAGGGCTTGCTTTGCGCTCGGCCGGCGGTCTTTGTCGCACCGACATTGTGCGCAGTGCCGATGCGTTGAAATTGAACTGAACTCGTGCAGCATTCCCCCCAATCTCGCCCGCTTGATCCGCTCGCGATCGCACTCACTGTCGCGCTTTGCCTGATCTGGGGATTCAATCAGGTTGCGGTCAAGCTCGCGATCCATGATATCCCCCCGCTGATCCAGTGCCTCATCCGCTCGGTCACCGCCACGGTCCTGGTCCTCGCCTGGACGCAGTTTCGCGGCATTCCCTTGTTCAAACGCGACGGCACCTTGCTGGCGGGAATTATTGCCGGGGTGTTGTTCGCCCTCGAGTTCCTGCTGATCTACCGCGGCCTCCTTTACACAACGGCGACCCGGGCGGTGCTCTTTCTCTACACCGCGCCGTTCCTGGTCGTGCTGGGCGCGCGCTGGCTGGTAAAGGGCGACCACTTCCATCTGATGCAATGGTTCGGAATGGCGTTGTCCTTCGCGGGCATCGTCATTGCCTTCGGCCTGCCGACGCCGGCCGCCGATCCGCATCAGATGCTGGGCGATGTCATGATGGTCGGGGCGGCGGTCGCCTGGGCGGCGACGACCCTCGTGATCAAGGTGAGCAGGCTCAACCAGGTCAGCTCCGAGAAGACGATGCTTTACCAGCTCGTCGTCTCGGTGCCGCTTCTCGCCGCCGGAGTCCTCGTCTTCGGCGAGCATATCGATGTGATGCCCTCGGCCGTGGCGCTCGGCGCCCTCGCCTATCAGGCCGTCTGGGTGGTGTGCGTCACCTATATGGCCTGGTTTGCTCTGATCGTGCGCTATTCGGCATCAAGACTGTCCTCGTTTACCTTCCTGACCCCGTTGTTTGGCGTCGTGGCCGGCCACATGGTCCTCAACGAGCCGCTCTCTCCGCCCTTTGCCTTGGCGGTGGCGCTCGTCGCCATCGGGTTGGTGCTCGTAAACCGGCCGCGGTGAGGCTATATCCCGGTCGACCAACCCCCATGATCACGGCCATTGCGCATACGGCAGGACGGTGGTTATGGGTTCCCGCTTGCGCGGGAGCGACGGACAGGCCTGCCGGGCAAAGGACCAGGTAACGAGATGATGGAATTCTCCGGCCCCGCCGCACGGCATCAAACCGTTGCCGTCGCCGTGGGCAAGGTCACCGTCGGCGGCGGCGCACCAGTCGTCGTGCAGTCGATGACCAATACCGACACCGCCGACGTGCAGGCGACGGCGCAACAGGTCGCGGCGCTGGCGCGCGCCGGCTCGGAAATGGTGCGCGTGACCGTCGACCGCGACGAGGCAGCGGCCGCGGTGCCGCACATCAAGGAACGGCTGCTGCGCATGAACGTCGACGTGCCGATCGTCGGCGATTTCCACTATATCGGCCACAAGCTCCTTGCCGATCACCCGGCCTGCGCCGAAGCGCTCGACAAGTACCGCATCAATCCCGGGAATGTCGGCTTCAAGGAGAAGAAGGACCGGCAGTTCTCCGCCATCGTCGAGACCGCGATCCGCCACGACAAGCCGGTGCGTATCGGCGCCAACTGGGGCTCGCTCGACCAGGAGCTGCTGACGCATCTCATGGACGAGAACGCGAGCTCCAACGCTCCGGTCGATGCGCGCGACGTGACGCGCGAGGCGATGGTGCAATCGGCGCTGCTGTCGGCGGCACGCGCCGAGGAGATCGGCCTGCCGCGCTCGAAGATCATCATCTCGGCCAAAGTTTCGGCGGTGCAGGACCTGATCGGCGTCTACGGCGAACTAGCGCGGCGCTCGGACTACGCACTGCACCTCGGCCTCACCGAGGCCGGCATGGGCTCGAAGGGCGTCGTCGCCTCGTCGGCAGCGATGGGCGTCCTGCTGCAGCAGGGCATCGGCGACACCATCCGCATCTCGCTCACGCCCGAACCGAACGGCGACCGCACGCTGGAAGTGCAGGTCGGGCAGGAGCTGTTGCAGACGCTCGGGCTGCGCACTTTCGTGCCGCTCGTCGCCGCCTGCCCGGGCTGCGGCCGCACCACCTCGACGACGTTCCAGGAGCTTGCCGCGAGTATTCAGCAATTCATCCGCGACTCCATGCCGGGCTGGAAGACGCGCTATCCGGGAGTCGAAGGTCTCAACGTCGCGGTCATGGGCTGCATCGTCAACGGACCTGGTGAGAGCAAACATGCCGACATCGGCATCTCCCTTCCCGGCACCGGCGAGCAGCCGACCGCGCCGGTCTTCATCGACGGCAAGAAAGCGGTGACGCTGCGCGGCCCGACCGTGTCGGCGGATTTTCAGAAGCTCGTGATCGATTACATCGAGCGGCGGTTCGGCTCCGGCGGCGCGGGACGAACGGCAGCGGAGTAAGATCAAGCGACGCGCCATGCGCCGCATTTCCTCAGACTGGACCTTCTTCTACAAGCGGGTCTTTCCGGTCCTGTGGTTCGGATTCCTTGCTGTGTTTGTCGGCATCGGCGTCGTCAACGGCCAAGGCCTTTTCATTGTGATCGTGCCGATTGCCACGATCGGGTTCGGCTACTTCATCATGCAGAAGCTGGTGTTCGATCTCGTCGACGAGGTCTGCGACGACGGCGACGCGCTGGTGGTGAAGAACCGCGGCCAGGAGCAGCGCATCGCGCTCGCCGACATCAAGAACGTCAACTATTCCCCGTTCATCAGTCCGCCGCGCGTCACCTTGTCGTTGCGGCGGCCAACGGTCTTCGGCGAGCAGATAGCTTTCTGCGCCCCGGTCCGCCTCGTGCCGTTTTCCCAAAGCCCGGTCATTGCCGATCTGATCGAGCGTGTCGACCACGCGCGCCGGCATCACGCCAAGGGTGGATAGCTGAAATTAGCTGACTATTGCCCGCGCACCAGCCGTTGCACCAGATCGTCGAGCTGGTCGAGGGTACGGTAGCGGATCGTCAGCGTGCCGTGATCGTCGTGATGATCGATGCTGACGACCAGTCCCGTGGCATCGGAAACGCGCTTTTCGAACGCCAGCGTGTCGGCGCTTTTCGCAGCCGACTTGCGCGCGCTGCGGCCGTTCCCGCGTTTTTGTCCGTTCTGCTGCGCGCGCTCGCGCGCGAGCGCCTCGACCTGGCGCACGTTGAGGGCGCGGGCGACGATCTCTTCGGCGAGCGCGTCGGCGTCCGGCGTGCCGATGAGCATGCGCGCGTGCCCGGCGCTGAGCCTGCCGCCGCGGATATGGGCCTTGACCGCATCCGAGAGCTTCAACAGGCGCAGCGTGTTGGCGACATGGCTGCGGCTCTTGCCGACGATGCGGGCGATCTCGTCCTGGCTGTTGTCGAATTCGTCGATCAGCGCGCGGTACCCTTCCGCCTCCTCCAGCGCGTTGAGGTCGGCGCGCTGCACGTTTTCGATGATCGCGAGCTGCAGCGCCTCGGCATCGGTCGCCTCGATGACCACCACCGGCACCTCGTGCAGCGCGGCGCGCTGCGCCGCGCGCCAGCGGCGTTCGCCGGCGATGATCTCGAACTCATCGTCGACGCCCCGCAACGGCCGCACGATGATCGGCTGGATGATGCCGCGCTCGCGCACTGAAACGGCGAGTTCCTCGAGCTCGGCGTCGGCGAACGCGCGCCGCGGGTTGCGCGCGTTGGGCCGCAACGCGCCGGTCGGCAGCCGCCGCTGCCCGCGCGGCCGCTCGACCGAAGTCTCAGTGCGAACGTCACCCATGAGCGCGGCAAGGCCGCGCCCCAATCGCGACCGTGCTGCTTCTTCCGCCATCGCGGCCTCCCCGGCCTCCTGGGTCACGCCGGCGATCCGAATATTTGTTGGGTCATGCTCTACTCACAACGTGACGATTTGTTTGTTCAGCCGGCGCACAGTTCTTTTTCGCGCTGGATGATCTCGGTCGCGAGCCGCAGATAGGCTTCGCTGCCGCTGCATTTGAGATCGTAGACCAGCACCGGCTTGCCGTAGGACGGCGCCTCCGACACCCGCACATTGCGCGGAATGATCGTGTCATAGACCTTGGGTCCCATGAACTCGCGCACGTCGGCGACCACCTGGCCGGAAAGGTTGTTGCGCGAATCGTACATCGTCAGCACCACACCGTGGATGGTGAGATCGGGATTGAGCTGCTGGCGCACGGTCTCGACGGTCTTGAGCAGTTGCGACAATCCTTCGAGCGCGAAGAACTCGCACTGCAGCGGCACCAGAATGGAATGCGCCGCCGCCATCGCGTTCACCGTCAGCAGATTGAGCGAAGGCGGACAGTCGACCAGCACGTAGCTGAAATTCACGCGCCCCGGCGTCGACGTGTGCAAGGCCGTGAGCGCGCTGCGCAGGCGGAAGGCGCGGTCGCGCGCCTGCGCGATCTCAAGTTCGAGGCCGGCGAGATCGAGCGTCGAAGGCGCAAGATGGAGCCGCGGCACCGCTGTCGTCACGATCGCGTCGCGTAACGGCGCCTCGCCGATGAGAACGTCGTAGGTGGAGTAGCGGCGGTTGCGGCGATCGATGCCGAGACCGGTCGAAGCATTGCCTTGCGGATCGAGATCGACGACCAGGACGTCGGCGCCGATCGCGGCAAGCGCGGTGCCGAGGTTGATCGCCGTCGTGGTCTTGCCGACGCCGCCCTTCTGATTGGCGACTGCCAAGATCCGCGGCGGCTTGGCCGGCGCCGGGGTCGGGCGATGCGGCGCCGAGAACGAGAGCACGCGCGTGGACTCATCCGAGGATGACGTATCGCTCATCGCTGCCGATAAACCTCTGTCAGGGTTAATACGACGTTAACCGAATCGCGCTCAGGCGCCGGCCGGACACTTCGGTTCGAGACCACGCACGACCACTATGCGAGCTTGCGGGTCAGTCCGACTCACTTCGAGGCTCGCGCGAATCTTCCAACGTTTACCGGCGTCGGTCAATTCGCTGGCAGCCGCCTGGCCCTTGGGAAAGAGACCCGAAGCCCCCCGCTGCAACAGCGGATACGCGCTGGCGAGGAGGTCGACAAGGGGAGCAAGCGCCCGCGCCGTCACCACCTCGAGGCCTCCCGGGGCGTTATCAACAAAATCCTCGATCCTGGCGGCGTGGATCACCGCCGGAGCCCCGGTTGCCCTTCTCGCTTCGCGCAGGAAGGCCGCCTTCTTGGCGTTGCTTTCAACGAGGTGGACCTCGGCCCCCTCGGTATCGGCAAGTGCGCAAGCGATCACCAGGCCGGGGAAGCCACCCCCGGAGCCGAGGTCGACCCATCGGCGTGCCTCTGGCGCCAATGCGAGGAGTTGCAGCGAATCGGCGACATGGCGCGTCCACGCTTTCGCTTCCGTCGAGGCAGCGATCAGGTTGATGCGCCGCTGCCAATCGAGGAGGAGCGCGACGAAGCGGTCGAGGCGCGCCGCTGTTTCACGTGAAACAGGCGTCAGCGCCAGCGCCCGGCCGCGATCGGCCAAGAGATCCGCTTCACTCCCGGAAATTTTCCGCCAAGGAGGTTCGCGCCCGCCCTTCCCGCGGCGTCGGCGCTGATCGGCCGCCATCACGCCGCGCCGCGGCTGCGCTTGCCGCCTTGCCGACGCATATGCGCGACCAGGAGCGTGAGCGCCGCCGGCGTGACGCCGTCAAGGCGGCCGGCTTGCCCAATGCTGCGCGGCCGATGGGTTTTGAGCTTGTGGCGCACCTCGTTCGACAATCCCGGAAGCACTCCGTAATCGATGTCCTCGGGCAGCACGAGGCTCTCGTCGCGGCGATAGGATTCGACATCGGCCGCCTGGCGGGAAAGATAGACCTCGTATTTCGCGTCGGTTTCCAACTGCTCGGCGATTTTCGGGTCGAGGCCGCCAAACGCCGGCCAGATGCCAGCAAGATCGCCGATGCCGATAGTCGGGTACGACAGCAGCTCGAAGGCGCTGCGGCGGTGGCCGTCCTTGCGCAGGGCGAGGCCGTGCGCCGTGGCCTCGGTCGGCGTGAGCGTCAGCGCCCGGGCCATCGACCGCGCGCCGTCAAGCGCCGCCATCTTGGCGCGGTGCACCTGCGCGCGCTCGCGGCCGACGTAGCCGAGCGTGATGCCCTTGCCGGTGAGCCGCTGATCGGCGTTGTCGGCCCGCAGCGTCAGCCGATACTCGGCGCGCGAGGTGAACATGCGATAGGGTTCGGTGACGCCGCGCGTCACCAGATCGTCGATCATGACGCCGAGATACCCTTCGGCGCGATCGAACACGATCGGCGCTGCGCCGGCGGCGCACGCCGCGGCATTGAGGCCGGCGACGAGACCCTGGGCGGCCGCTTCCTCATAGCCAGTGGTGCCGTTGATCTGACCGGCGAGGAAGAGGCCGGGAACGCGCTTCGTCTCCAGCGACGGATCGAGCTCGCGCGGATCGACGTGGTCGTATTCGATCGCGTAACCGGGGCGCACGACACGCGCGCGCTCGAGGCCGGGAATGGAAGCGACGAGCTTGAGCTGCACGTCCTCGGGCAACGACGTGGAAATGCCGTTCGGATAGACGGTCGTGTCGTCGAGGCCTTCGGGCTCGAGAAAAATCTGGTGCCCGTCGCGTTCGCCGAAGCGCACGATCTTGTCCTCGATCGAAGGACAGTAGCGCGGGCCCCTGCTCTTGATCTGGCCCGAATACATCGGCGAGCGGTGAACATTTGCGCGAATGATCTCGTGCGTCGCCGGCGTCGTGCGGGTGATGCCGCATTCTACTTGCGGATTGGCGATGCGCTCCGTCAGGACCGAAAAAGGTTCCGGCGGCTCGTCGCCCGGCTGCCGCTCTACCGCGGCCCAGTCGATCGTGCTGCCGTCGAGCCGTGGCGGCGTGCCGGTCTTGAGACGGCCGAGTGCAAGGCCGGCGCGCGCCAGCGTGCGTGAGAGACCGAGCGCCGGCGCCTCGCCAACGCGTCCCGCCGGAATTTGCCGTTCGCCGATATGGATGAGCCCGCGCAGGAAGGTGCCCGTCGTCAGCACCACCGCCCCTGCCCCGAATTCGCGGCCGTCGGTCAGGCGTACTCCGGTGACACGCCCCAAAACGAGAAGATCGTCCACCTCCCCGGCGACGACCGTGAGGTTGGCCATCGATTCGATCGCCGCCTGCATCGCCGCGGCATAGCGCTTGCGGTCGGCCTGGGCACGCGGGCCGCGCACCGCCGGGCCCTTGCGGCGGTTGAGCACGCGGAACTGGATGCCGCTGGCGTCCGCCACGCCGCCCATGAGGCCGTCGAGCGCGTCGATCTCGCGCACGAGATGGCCCTTTCCGAGCCCGCCGATGGACGGATTGCACGACATGGCGCCGATGGTCGCCGGCCGCTGCGTGATCATGGCGGTGCGCGCGCCCATGCGCGCGGCGGCGGCAGCGGCTTCGCAGCCGGCATGGCCGCCGCCGACAACGATCACGTCGTATCGCGCTTCGATCGGCATCTTCTCTGTTCCAAAAGCGCGGTGGTTCTAGCCAACCCACCATCGCCGGTCAAAATCGCCGCGACCAGCGGGTGTTTCACGTGAAACGAAGCGCGCTCACGCAAAGCGGTCGTTAACCACGTTTGTTAACCATTCATTAACCAATCATTTACCAATGCAGAAATCGCGGAAAATGACATCGAGGATGTCCTCGACATCCACCCGCCCGGTCAGTCGGCCAAGCGTCACCGCGGCGGCGCGCAGTTCCTCCGCGATCAGCTCCTCGCGCCCGGAAGGGCCTTCGGCCAGGCAGTGATCGAGCGCGGCGACGGTCTCCTCGAGCGCCCGGCGATGCCGCGCGCGGGTGACGATCGCCGACTCGGTGGTGGCGAAGTAACCCCTCGCATACGCGGAGAGCGCGGCCATGAGCGCGTCCACGCCGGTTCCCGTCAGCGCCGAGATCGCGAAGGTCGGCGGCCGATCCGCGGTGGGTCGCGATGCACGGCTTTCGCACCGCTCGTCCCCAACCAAATCCGCCTTGTTCGCCACGACCCAAACATCTGAGCCAGCGGCGTATTTGGGTTTATCCCCAGCAGCTCCGCCATCGGCCGATACGTCAGTGACCCACAGAACGAGATCGGCGCTCTGCGCCCTCTCCTCGGCACGACGTACGCCCTCACGCTCGACCGGATCGTCGCTCTGCCGCAGGCCGGCGGTGTCGAGGAGCGTTGCGGGGTAGCCGTCGAGATCCATGTGGACCTCGATCACGTCGCGCGTCGTCCCCGGAAAGGGCGAAACGATCGCCGCCTCGCGCCGCGCCAGCCGGTTGAGCAAGGTCGACTTTCCGGCGTTGGGCGGCCCGGCGATGGCGATGACAATCCCGTCGCGCAGCCGTTCGCCGCGCCGGCCGTCGGCGAGCGCGGCGGCGATCTCATCGCGCAGTCGCGTGACCGACGCCAGCGCCGGACCCACGAGATCCTCTGGCACATCGCCTTCGTCGGCAAAGTCGATCCGCGCCTCGACCAAGGCGAGCGCTTCGATCAGGGTACGGCGCCAGGCCTCGGCACGGTCGCCGATCAGGCCCTTGAGCTGGCGGAACGCCTGCCGCCGCTGCGCCGGCGTCTCCGCCGCGATCAGGTCGGCAAGGCCTTCCACGGCGGTCAGATCGAGACGGCCGTTCTCAAACGCGCGGCGCGTGAACTCGCCCGCCTCCGCCGGCCGGCACCCTTCGATCCTTCCGAGCGCGTCGAGCACCGCGGCGACAACCGCGTGGCCGCCGTGAATTTGCAACTCGGCCATGTCCTCGCCGGTCTCGCTGTGCGGCGCCGGGAACCAGAGCGCCAGCGCCTCGTCGATGACATCGCCGTTTTCCGGATCGCGCACGCGCGCGAGCGCCGCCTGGCGCGGCGGCGGCACGCGGCCGATCAGCTTTTGCAGCGCCGCGCGCGCCTGCGGACCGCAAACACGCACCACCGCAATCGCCGCCGGCGGCCGGCCGGAGGAGAGGGCGAAGATCGTGGGGCGCAGTCGGGCCATTGACGGAACGCCAGACTCAACAAAATGCAGGATAGAGCAAAGCGCTCCCACTATCCCTCGTCGCCCGTCGGCGCCACCGCGCGCCGTCCGCGACGCCACGGGGCGTTGCGCTGCCATTCGCCGGCCATGATGCAGCCGAGCGGCACGATCTCATCGACAATCTCGGCGAGGCCGTAGTGCGCGATCTGGCGGCGCACCGTCGCGGCGCTCTTGTAAGCGCCCGGCAACTCGGAGACATCGGGAATGCCGCTGAAGAAGCGCACGTCGATGCCTTTTGTCTGCTCCGCCACCAACTGGCTCTCGGTTTTCTCGGCATGGCGCCGGATATACGCCGTGCGGCTCAAATTGCGGCCGGCGCCATGCGGCGCGAAGCCGAGCCCATTGTCGGCGTTGCGTCCGCGCGCGATCAGGATCGGCTCAGCCATGTTGAGCGGGATCAAGGTCAGCCCGCTGCTGTCAGCCGCGAAGTCGGACCACGCCGGCGTCGCGCCCTTGGCATGATAGAACAGGCCGTCCGACTTCCTGAAAATGAAATTGTGCTCGTTCCAGAACCGGTCCGCGACCTTGGCGCCGAGCGCCTCGGCGACACGATCGTGAATCGCGAAGTGGTTCGTCTTGGTCCACGCGCGGATCCCCTGCAGCGCCGCCCAGTAGGCCTCGCCCTCGCGGGTCTCCGCCGGAATCCACGCGTTATGCCGCGGCGTCTGCGGCGAAAGTTTCTGCCGAAATTTTTCGGCTACCGCCATGCCCGCCTTGTAGAGCAACGCTCCGGGCTTGCGCGAGCCGTGATGGGTTACCAGCGCGACATCGCCCGTGGATTTGATCCGGCCGACAAAGAAAAAATGATTGCCGTCGCCCTGGGTCGCGAAGTGCTCGATGGCGTCGCTCACGCGCTCTTTCAGGAACGCGTTGTTTGCGAAGGCCGACAGCACATCGGCCGGCGGCCGCAACTGTTCGCCGCGCGGCCGGCCGCCACCGCCGAAATGCGAGAGCCGCATCGCGGCATCGAGCGCCGCTTTCGGCGCGAGGTCGCGAAAGATTGACACCGCAAGCGAGCAGCAGATGTCGGCCGAGTGCATGCCCGGATGAATCGCATTCTCGGCCGCGACAACGCCGCCGACCGGGATGGTGCCGGGCGCAGAGCCCGCCGGACAGGCGTCGGGCATGACGGCGCCGGCGCGCACGGTTGGCACCCGCATGAGCTCGGTCATGTGCTGCTCGACGGCGGCGACATTGGCGATCTCGTCGGCGTCCTCAGGCGCGATGTTCAGCCGATGGGCCAGCGCACCCGCGGCACGCAGCGTCGCCGCAGGGGCGGGGAGCTGCCGGTCGACGGCGGCGCGGATCTCCGCTTCGACGGCGCCGGTGCGGCGCGCCTGCTCGGCGGCTGCGATCGCGGCGTCAAACCAGCCGCCCGGCTTATAGCCCCAGGCCAGCAGCGTCTTGCCCGTGATCTCGTCCACGTTGGCGGTCCTTTACCGTGGATGCACCGGCGCGCCTTGCGCACGAGGTCAAGCATTCACTTCGTCACCGCCTTATATGATGGCAGACCGGCGCGTCCCCAAGGCGTGCGGGCCGGAGCCGATTGGCAACGGCCGCCCGCGCCTGCATCCATTTGCGGACGATTTCGTTATCCTACGCCGTTCCCAACAACCTCGCGTGAGTCGTGCCCATGGCCTCGCCGCAACCCGCCGCCTCCGCCGACCACCAAAACCGCCTCGCGCGCGAGACGAGCCCCTATCTTCTCCAGCACCAGCACAACCCGGTCGACTGGTGGGCCTGGGGACCGGAAGCGTTGGCTGAGGCGAAGCAGAGCGGCAAGCCGATCCTCCTCTCCGTCGGCTACGCGGCCTGTCACTGGTGCCACGTGATGGCGCACGAGAGTTTCGAGGACGACGACACCGCGCGCGTGATGAATGAGCTCTTCGTCAACATCAAGGTCGACCGCGAGGAGCGCCCGGACATCGATCAGATCTACATGGCCGCTTTGCACCATCTCGGCGAGCAGGGCGGCTGGCCGCTGACGATGTTTCTCACCCACGACGCCGAGCCGATCTGGGGCGGCACCTACTTTCCGAAGTCGTCGCGCTACGGCAGGCCCGCTTTCGTCGACGTGCTGCGTGAAGTGGCGCGGATGTTCCGCGAAGAGCCGCAGAAGATCGAGCAGAACCGCGCAGCGCTGATGGCGCGGCTCGCCGCGACGGCGCGGCCGAAAGGCAGGGCGGTCATCGGCGCCGCCGAGCTCGACAACGCCGCGCTGCAGCTCGGCGGCCTGATCGATCCGGTCAACGGCGGCACGCGCGGCGCGCCGAAATTCCCGCAGGCGGCGCTGTTCGAGCTTCTCTGGCGTGCCGGCCTGCGCAGCCCCCACCCTAACCCTCCTTCGCCAGCGGGGCCGGGAAGGGAGGGGGCGCGCTTCTTCGCCGCGGTCGAGATCACGCTCGACCATATCTGCGAGGGCGGCATCTACGACCACCTCGGCGGCGGCTTTTCCCGCTACTCGGTCGACGAGCGCTGGCTCACGCCGCATTTCGAGAAGATGCTCTACGACAACGCCCAGCTCCTCGAACTTTTGGCCATCGCGTACCAAAAGACCGGCAAGCCGCTCTATCGCCAGCGCGCCCGCGAAACGGTGGAATGGCTCAAGCGCGAGATGACGAGCGCGGACGGTGCGTTTTCCGCCTCGCTCGACGCCGATTCCGAAGGCGAGGAGGGCAAGTTCTATGTCTGGTCGTACGATGAGGTGATGCGCGAGCTCGGCGTCGAGGACGGCGTGTTTTTTGCGCGGCACTATGACGTGACGCCCGCGGGCAATTTCGAGGGCCACAACATCCTCAACCGCCTCAACCCGCAGCCGCGCAGCGACGACGACGACGCGCGGCTCGCGGCGCTGCGCACAAAACTTCTCGGCGTCCGCGACTCGCGCACACGGCCCGGCCTCGACGACAAGGTGCTCGCCGACTGGAACGGGCTGATGATCGCCGCGCTCGCCAACGCAAGCCTCTTGTTCGCCGAGCCGTCGTGGCTCGACACCGCCGCGCGCGCGTTCGCCTTCATCGCCCGCGCGATGACGCGCGGCGACCGGCTCGGCCATTCGTGGCGCGAAGATAAGCTCAAATTTCCCGGCCTCGCCTCCGATTTCGCCGCGATGATTCGCGCAGCGTTGGCGCTCTACGAGTCAACCGGCCGGCCAAGTTATCTCGAGCAGGCCCTGACGTGGCAGCACGCGCTCGACCGCGACTACGCAAACGCCGAGACCGGCACGTACTATCTGACCGCCGCCGACGCCGAGGGCTTGGTCATCCGCCCCGCCGCCACCGCCGACGAAGCGACACCGAACCACAACGCCGTCGCCGCGCAAAACCTGATCCGTTTGGCGTTGCTCGCCGGGGACCAAAGCTGGCGCGAAAAAGCCGACCGGCTGATCGCGGCGATCGCGCCGCTCGTGACCGAGAACCTCTACATGCACATGGCGCTGCTCAATGCCGTCGACCTGCGCCTGCGCGCCGCGGAAATCGTGGTGACCGGCGAAGGCGAAGGCGCCGAGGCGCTGCTCGCCGCCGCGCGCGCGCTGCCGGCTCTCGACCGCATCGTTTTGCACGCCCGTTCGCCGGAAAGCCTGCCGCAGGCTCATCCGGCGCAGGAGAAGGTGCGGGCGGCAAGCACGGCGCAGGCTTTCGTCTGCATCGGCGAAACCTGCTCGCTGCCGGTGACCGACCCAGCCGGTCTCATCGCCGCCGTCGAGTTGACGCGGCGTAACTGAACGCACGAACCGTCGGCGCGATTCATGCTTTCTCGGCGCTTCGCAATGCGCCGCAAGCAGACGCAACCGATTCGAGTGCTTTCAGGTATTCATCGAGTCGAAGAACTCCCCGTTGTTCTTGGTGTTGCGCAGCTTGTCGAGCAGGAAGTCGATGGCGTCCATCGTGCCCATCGGGTTGAGGATGCGGCGCAGCACGTACATCTTCTTGAGCTGATCCGGCGGCACCAGGAGTTCCTCCTTGCGCGTGCCCGAGCGGGTGATGTCCATCGCCGGGAAGGTGCGCTTGTCGGCGACCTTGCGGTCGAGAATGAGCTCCGAATTGCCGGTGCCCTTGAACTCCTCGAAGATCACCTCGTCCATGCGGCTGCCGGTGTCGATGAGCGCGGTGGCGATGATGGTGAGCGAGCCGCCCTCCTCGATGTTGCGCGCGGCGCCGAAGAAGCGCTTCGGCCGCTGCAGCGCGTTGGCGTCGACGCCGCCGGTGAGCACCTTGCCGGATGACGGCACCACGGTGTTATAGGCGCGGCCGAGCCGGGTGATCGAATCGAGCAGGATCACGACATCGCGGCCGTGCTCGACCAGGCGCTTGGCCTTCTCGATCACCATCTCGGCGACCTGGACGTGGCGCACCGCCGGCTCGTCGAAGGTCGAGGAGATCACCTCGCCCTTCACCGAGCGCTGCATGTCGGTGACTTCCTCCGGCCGCTCGTCGATGAGGAGCACGATCAGGTAGCACTCCGGATGGTTGTGCGTGATCGAGTGGGCGATGTTCTGCAGCAGCACGGTCTTGCCGGTACGCGGCGGCGAAACGATCAGGGCGCGCTGGCCCTTGCCGACCGGGGCGACGATGTCGATGACGCGGGCGGAGAGGTCCTTCTTGGTCGGATCCTCGTATTCCATCTTCAGCCACTCGTCGGGATAGAGCGGCGTCAGGTTGTCGAAGTTGACCTTGTGGCGCGCCTTCTCGGGGTCCTCGAAATTGAGCGAGTTGACCTTGAGCAGGGCAAAGTAGCGTTCGCCTTCCTTCGGGCTGCGGATGTGGCCGTCGATCGTGTCGCCGGTACGCAGGCCGAAGCGGCGGATTTGCGAGGGCGAGACGTAGATGTCGTCCGGCCCCGGCAGATAGTTCGCCTCGGGCGAGCGCAGGAAGCCGAAGCCATCCGGCAGCACCTCGACGACGCCCTCCCCGACAATATCGGTCTCGCGCGCGGAGAGCTGCTTGAGGATGCCGAACATCAGCTCCTGCTTGCGCATCGTCGAGGCGTTCTCAACCTCGAGTTCCTCGGCAAACGACACGAGCTCCGCCGGAGTCTTGGTCTTGAGTTCTTGGAGTTTCATTTCCCGCATACAGAATGTCCTATGGAAATCGGCCAGCGCAGCAGTGAAGTGGCAGGGTCGCTGGCGAGAAAAGGCCGCAGGTCTTGGGCTGCAAGGGCTTGGGGCCCGGTCCCTGATGCATTATCCGGCTCCATTCCTGGAGCCAGAAACTCAATTGCATCCGCCTACGTTCGGTGGGATGGCGCGAAGATAGGAAGAGACTGCACTTCAGGCAAGTGCCGAGACACACTTTGCACTGTTAACGCGCTTGGCTCAGAACGGTTTCAGCACCACGAGGATAACGATCGCGATCATCAGCACCGTGGGTACTTCGTTGATAAACCTGTAGAATCTTTGCGAGTGGGGGTTGCTGTCGGCGGCGAATCCCTTGACCCAGCGGGCGAACAGGCCGTGCACCCCGGAAAGGGCGAGGACGAGCGCGATCTTAGCCCAAAGCCACCCTGAGGCGAACCAGCCGTAACGAGAATCAGGCCCGAGCCAGGCGAGCCAGAGCCCAAGCGCGATCGCCGCAATCATCGCCGGATTGATGATGCCGCGCAGCAGCCGGCGTTCCATGACCTTGAATGTTTCCGACTGGACCGAATCTTTCTCGGCCGCACAGTGATAGACGAACAGCCGGGGCAGGTAGAGCATCCCCGCCATCCAGGCGATGACGGCGATGATGTGGAAGGCCTTGAGCCACTCGTACACGGCGTTCTCCGTCCCCCCGGCCGCGCTGGTGGGCCTAGGCCGCGCCCTTGCGCACGCGCTCGATCAGCCGCTCGACATGGGCGATCGGCGTTTCCGGCAGGATGCCGTGGCCGAGATTGAAAATGAACGGTCCCCCCGCCAATGCCTCGAGGATCGCA
>Ga0210409_10001617_pt1 | contig 28770 bp, 25 predicted proteins | sample IncBWH17MmetaG_FD_161649 | JGI IMG/M metagenome (GOLD analysis project Ga0210409, IMG submission 161649) | Forest soil microbial communities from Barre Woods Harvard Forest LTER site, Petersham, Massachusetts, United States - Inc-BW-H-17-M | ecosystem: Environmental > Terrestrial > Soil >...
TTCTCGTCCCGCTCGGCGACGACCGCTTCGAGGTCCCCAGCCCGGCGCTCATGAAAGCTGCCGAGCAGGTGACCGAGCTCGGGATCTCGCTGCACGCGGCCCTGTCCCTCGTCGAGCGCGTGAGCCGCGACTGCGAGTCGATCTCACGCGCGTTCGTGAGGCTCTACCTGAAGGAGCTGTGGGAGCCGTTCATCGAGCGCGACCAGTCCGAGGAGCGCTGGGACGAGGTGATCGAGGCGATCCGCGCGCTGCGCGCGATCGCATCCGAGGCGCTGCTCGCGATCTTCAAGCAGCGAATGACCGCCGAGGTCGAGGCCGCCTCGGCAAAGCTGCTCGAGCAGCACGTCAAGCGCTCGCGCTGAGGGCCGCCCGCGCTCAGACGCCGAGTGCTGGAGCGAGGCGAGCGGGAGCGCCATAGGGCACCAGCACCTCGGGTAGATCGACCGCTCCGTCCGCGCGCTGACCGTTCTCCAGCAGCGCCACGATCGTGCGGCCCACGGCAACCGCGGTGCCGTTCAGCGTGTGCGGCGTCAGCGTCCGCTTGTCGCGACGCATGCGGATGTTCAGGCGCCGCGCCTGATAGTCGGTCGTGTTCGAGCACGAGGTGAGCTCCCGGTAGCGGCCCTGGCTGGGCAGCCATGCCTCGCAGTCGTACTTCTTGGCTGCCGAGCTGCCGAGGTCGGTCACGGCGATGTTCACCACCCTGTAGGGGAGCCCCAGCTCGGTGAGGATCTCCTCCTCGATCGCAAGGATCCGCTCGTGCTCCGAAGGCGCGTGCTCCGGTGCGACGAAGCTGAACATCTCCACCTTGTCGAATTGGTGCACACGGAAGATGCCGCGGGTGTCCTTGCCGGCCGCACCCGCCTCGCGGCGGAAGCAGGGTGAGAAGCCCGCGTAGCGCAGCGGCAGGCGCTCGGCTTCGATTATCTCGCCGTCGTGCAGCGAGGCGAGCGCCACCTCCGAGGTGCCGACGAGGTACAGCTCGTCCTCGGGCAGGCGGTAGATCTGCTGCTCGGTATCGGGCAGAAAGCCGGTCCCGTAGAGCGCCCGCTCGCGCACGAGGACCGGCGGGATCACAGGTTCGAACCCGTGATCGCGGAGCTTCTCGAGCGCCCAGCGCACGAGCGCGAGCTCGAGCATCACGAGCTCCCCCCTGAGGTACGCGAATCGCGATCCGGACACGATGGCGGCGCTGTCCATGTCGATCATCCGGCCCGCCAGCTCGAGGTGGTCGCGTGGCTTGAAGTCCAGCCGCGGAACCGCTCCCACCTCTCGCACGAGCTCGTCCTCGGGACCGCTGGCTGCGGAGGGGTCCGGCAGGTTCGGGAGCGCTGCGAGGAGCGTGTCCAATGCGTCCTTGGCGGCGCCCGCCTGCTCGTTCCATTCCTTCACCTGAGCGCTGATCTCCTGCATCGTCGCTCGAAGCTCCGGGTCATCCTCACCCCGCGCCCTGGCAGCGGCGTAGGCATCTGAACGGGACTTCTGCATGGCCCGTGCCCCCTCCGCCGAAGTCGTCAGGGCTCGCCATTCCTGGTCCTTTTCTGCGATCTCGTCGACGACCGCGACGAGGGATGGATCGCGGCGCGCAAGCGCCGCGCGGACCTCCTCGGGCTCATCCCGGATGCGCTTGAGGTCGAGCACGGGCGGGCGGGCTCCGGTGTCCGGCGCGTCCTATTTGGTCGACAGGGTGATGTTCGTGGAGGGCACCTTCTGCGCCTGGCGCCCGGAGTACTGTTCGAGGAATGTCGCGAGGGCCAGCGCGTCCTGACCGACGACGATGTTCTGCGGCATGATCGCGCCGGAGAAGCCGCCGTTGCGAATCGCGTAGAGCGCCTGTTCGACGTTCTCCTTGCGGATGTTGAAGTTGGGGCCGTTCTGCTTGATGCGGTTGCCGATGCTCGTCGCCGAGCCCTGCGCTCCCACCACGCTGAGCGTGTGACAGCCGGAGCAGTGGTCGCGGAAGAGGACGGCCCCATGGTGATACGGGCTCGTGGTGGCCACCTGCACGCCCTGGGATCCGCAGGCGCCCAATACCCCGGCGCAGGCGAGCAGGATCATCGTCGTCGCGGCGACCTTCATGCGCGGGGAATATATAGCGCCGCTGGCGTGGGCCGGCTCACGGCCCGAACGGCGCGATCGGCCGGCCGCGGCCTCAGAAGCCACTGGCGGTGCCGGCCGCGCGCACGGCGAGGAACACGACGACCAGCGCCGACAGCGCCATGACTCCGACCTCTCGGTGCATGATCGCGGCGACCACCGCTCGCTGCTCGGCGTCCGGCAGGGCGCCCACGGCCGCGGCGCCGTCCAGGCCGCGCTGGTCGAGGATCGTCTGCGCCGAGGTCACGCGCAGCTGCTCGGCGACGAAGGCCACGGCCAGCGGCACCAGCGCATAGACATAGAAGAGATCTTCCTTCGAGTACCTGCCCGCGGCCGCCAGCGAGCCGACCGCCAGCGCGAACGCCACCGCAGACCCCTGCCCAACGCGCAGCAGGACCCAGAACGTCCTGCCCGCCCGCGTCTGAAGCGGCAGGTCGCGGTACCAGAGGTATGCACCCAGCAGTCCCGGCATCGCGTTGAGCGCGGCCATCGTCAGGGCGCCGGCCGCGACCGCCTGCGTCATGCCGGCGATATCGAGCCGATTGCCACTATGTGACACTTTGACACAAGCGGTGATATAACAGCCCGGCCGTGCTGCGAAGCTACCTCCCCGCCATCGTCTTTCTTGTACTGGGCGGGGCCGTGGGCGCGGCGTTCTCGGCGCTCAACGCGTTCATCGGGCCTCGCCGCGCCACTCCCCACAAGCAGGATCCCTACGAGTGCGGCCTGCCATCGGAGGTCAAACGGGGGATGCGGTTCGGGATCAGCTTCTACCTGATCGCGATGCTGTTCATCCTCTTCGACATCGAGGTGATCTTCCTCTACCCGGTCGCGCTCCAACTGCGCGCCTTCGGCAGCTTCGCGCTCGTGGAGACGATCGTCTTCATCGTGCTGCTGTTCGTCGCCTTCTTGTACGTCTGGCGGCGGGGGGCACTGGAGTGGCGATGAATCCTGTCGACCCCGAGCGGCTGCGCGTGCGCGAGCTGGGCGCGACCCAGCTGCTGCGCGGGGCCGAGATCGAGGGACGGACCCAACCGGCGCACCTCGAGGGCGAGGAGCTCGAACGTCACGTCGAAGAACGGGTGATGACCACAACCCTCGACAAAGCCGTCGCCTGGGCGCGCTCGAACTCGTTCTTCCCGGCGACCTTCGGCTTGGCGTGCTGCGCGATCGAGATGATCACGATCGTCGCCTCCCGCGTGGACATCGCACGCTTCGGCTACGAGGCCTTTCGCGCGTCGCCGAGACAGGCCGACCTGATCATCCTGTCGGGACGGGTGTCGATCAAGATGGCGCCGATCGTGCGGCGCATCTACGACCAGATGCTCGAGCCGAAGTGGGCGATCTCGATGGGCGCCTGCTGCAGCTCGATGGGGGTGTTCAACAACTACGCGCTCGTCCCCGCCGACAAGTTCATGCCGATCGACGTGCACGTCCCCGGCTGCCCGCCACGGCCGGAGGCGCTGATGCACGGCGTGCTCAAGCTGCGCAAGATGGTCCAGGACGATCCCGACTCCAGCTGGCGCGAGCGCTATGGCGCGGTGGGCACTGAGGAGGCCCTCCCGGGTGCCTGACGCCACCGGGCTGGAGCTGATCGGCCAGGAGCTCGGCAGCGCCGTCCTCGACACGGTCTTCTTCCGCGAGCGGGCGACCCTGGTGATCGAGCCCGACAGCGTGCGCGATGTGCTCGCGCACCTTCGCGGGGAGGGCTATGCGTTCATGGCGAGCCTCCACGGCGTCGACTACTACCCCGAGGAGCCACGCCTGGGCGTCGTCTACGAGCTGCTCGACATGGCGCGAGTCGATCGCATCTCGGTGAAGCTGCGTGTGCACTCGCAGGCCCCCGAGGTCGACTCGGCGATGCCCGACCGGCCCGGAGATCGCGGCTGGCCCACGGCCGTTCACCAGGAGCGCGAGGTGTATGACATGTTCGGCGTCGTCTTCCGCGGCCATCCCGACCTGCGGCGGATCCTGATGCCAGAGGATTACGAGGGCTACCCGCAGCGCCGCGACTTCCCGTTGGGCGGCGAGCCGGTGACCTTCACCTACAACGACCCGAAACGCCCGCCCGCCACGGCATGAGCCCGGTCGAACACGAGACGAGCGCGCAGTCCGAGAAGCTGTCGGAGTATCGAAGGCGCGAGCAGAGCATCACGCTCTCGGAGGTGGACCGGCCCGGCGGCCCGCCCGACGCTGCAGGCGACGGCGAGCCCGGAGAGACGCGACAGGAGCTGCTGACCCTCAACTTCGGCCCGCACCACCCGGCCACACACGGTGTCCTGCGCCTGCTCGTCACGCTCCAGGGCGAGGTGGTGCGCGACATCAAGCCGATCATCGGCTACGTGCACACGGGCATCGAGAAGACCGCCGAGGACAAGTCCTACTGGAAGGTGATCCCGGTGATCGAGCGGATGGACTACCTCGCCTACTACTTCAACGCGATGGCGTTCTGCGGCGCCGTCGAGACGCTGGTCGAGGTCGAGGTGCCCAAGCGGGCGCAGTACCTGCGCGTCATCAACCTCGAGCTCAACAGGATCGCCTCGCATCTCTTCTGGCTTGCAACCAGCGCCCTGGACCTGGGGGCGATCTCGATGTTCTGGTACTGCCTGCGCGAGCGCGAGCTGATCGTCGACCTGTTCGAGATGTCCTCCGGCCAGCGAATGCATACGCGCTACTTCCAGGTCGGGGGCGTGATCGAGGACGTGCCGCGCGGCTACGCCGAGAAGCTGCGCTCCTTCCTGAAGCTGATGCCCGGGCGCGTGGATCAATACCGAGCGCTCCTGAACGGAAACGAGATCGTCCTCGCCCGACTGCGCGGAACCGGCCGGCTCGACGCCGAGTCGCTGCTCGCGCTCGGCGTCACAGGACCGTTGCTGCGCGCGGCGGGCAACCCGTGGGACCTGCGCAAGGCTCAGCCCTACTGCTCCTACGGCGACTTCGACTTCAGGATCCCGATCGGCACCGTCGGCGACAACTACGATCGCCTCGTCGTGCGGCTCGCCGAAATGGACGAGTCGGTGAAGATCATCGGCCAGGCGCTCGAGGGCCTTCCGGAAGGGCCGTACATGACGAGCGACCGGAAGGTCGCGCTGCCCCCCCGCCACGAGCTCGCGACCTCGATGGAGGCGCTGATCCACCACTTCAAGCTCGTCACGGAGGGCTTCCGCGTGCCCCCGGGAGAGGCCTACTACCCGGTCGAGAGCCCGCGCGGCGAGCTCGGCTGCTGGGTCCGCTCCGACGGCTCCGCGAAGCCGGCTCGCGTACACATGCGCGACCCCTCGTTCGTGAACCTGCAGGCCTTCTCGCAGATGGCCGAGGGTGGCTACATCGCCGACATGATCGCCACGCTGGCGATGCTCGACCCGATCCTCGGCGGCATCGACCGATGAGCGCCTCCGCATCGGGCTGGGACCGGCCCGTCGACCTGGAGAAGGATGCGGCGGAGATCCCAGACCCGGACACGACCGAGGTGCCCGTCGAGCTGCGCGCGGAGATCGAGGCGTACATGGGACGGTATCCCGACACGCGCTCGGCGACGCTGCCGGCGCTCGAGGCCGCGCAGCGCCTTCACGGCTGGTGCTCGCCGCAGGCGCTCGAGCAGGTGGCATGCGTGATGCGGGTGACTCCGGCCTATCTGGAATCCGTGGCGACGTTCTACGACATGCTCGAGACCACGCCCGTCGGGCGCCACGCGATCTACGTCTGCACGAACATCTCCTGCTCTCTGCGCGGCGCCGACGCCCTGTTCGCCGCGGTACGTGACGCGGCCGGCGCCGAGCCGGAGGAGTTCAACGTGCGCTCCTTCGAGTGCCTCGGGGCATGCGATCTCGCGCCGATGGCCTCGGTCGACGGCGTATACGTCGGCCCGCTCTCTGTCGACGACGTACCACGGCTGCTCGAGGACGTGCGCGCGCGGCGGGCGGTGCTGCCCGAGAAGCAGCTGGCGCGGCGTCGCGTCGCCGACCCGGACGCCAATTCGCGCGAGTTCCCCGAGCACCCTCCCCAGGAGCCCGCCGAGCGATGACCGAGAAGCTGCTGTTCGCGGACATCGACGAGCCCGGGCTGAACACGCTCGAGGTGTACGAGCGGCGCGGCGGTTACGCCTCGCTGCGCAAGGCGCTGGCGATGACGCCGGAGGCCGTCTTGGCCGAGCTCGAAGCGTCTCGCCTGCGCGGGCGCGGCGGGGCAGGCTTCCAGACGGGCAAGAAGGTGTCGTTCCTGCCGAAGGGCTCGATCGAGACGTACCTCGTGTGCAACGCCGACGAGTCCGAGCCCGGAGCCTTCAAGGATCGCGAACTGCTGCAGAAGAACCCCCACCGGCTGATCGAGGGGATCGTGATCGCCTCGCACGCCGCCGGCGCCCGGCGTTCGTTCATCTACATCCGCGGCGAGTACGTGCTGCAGGCCACGGTGCTCGACGCGGCCCTCGAGGAAGCCCGGCAGGCGGGGTTCGTCGGCGAGGACATACTCGGGTCCGGGCACACGCTCTCGATCGTCCTGCACCGCGGCGCCGGCGCGTACATCTGCGGCGAGGAGACCGCGCTGCTCGACTCGCTGGAAGGAAAGCGCGGCAACCCCCGCCTGAAGCCGCCATTCCCTGCCAACCAGGGGCTCTATCAGGGGCCGACGCTGATCAACAACGTCGAGACGCTATCCACCGTGCCCGTGATCATTGACATCGGCGGAGCCAGGTACGCCGAGCTGGGCGTGGAGACCTCAACTGGCACGAAGCTGGTGAGCATCTCGGGTCACGTGCAGCGGCCCGGCAACTACGAGATCGTGCTGGGCACACCCGCGCGCGAGATCGTCTACGGGCTCGCGGGCGGCCCGCCGGAGGGACGGGAGGTCAAGTGCTGGTTTCCCGGCGGCTCCTCGGCGCCGGTGCTCACCGCCGAGGACCTCGACGTCAGCTACGACTTCGACTCGCTCGCGAAGGCCGGGTCGATGCTCGGCTCGGGCTCGATCATCGTCGTGGACGACTCCACGCCGATCCTCGATGTCGCGCTGAAGGTCGCGAAGTTCTACCAGCACGAGTCGTGCGGCAAGTGCAGTCCCTGCCGCGAGGGCACCAACTGGACGCTGAAGACGCTCCAGCGGATCGAGCGCGGCGAGGCCACTCCCATGGACCTGGAGATCATGGCCTCCGTGCAGACGAACATCATCGGCAACTGCCTGTGCGTGCTCGGCGACTCGATGGCGATGCCGATCGGCTCGATCATCGCCAAGTTCAAAGAGGAGCTGGAAGCGCACATGGACAGCGCGCGCCTGCGCCCGCCCGGCACCTTGGTGAGCGCCTGATGCCGAGACCCGAGCAGCGGATGATCACGTTCACGATCGACGGTCGCGAGGTGACGGCGCCCGAGAACGCGATGCTCGTCGACGCCGCGAAATACGGCGATGTCGAGATCCCCGTCTTCTGCTACGAGCCCAAGCTCGGCAATCCTGTGGGCGCCTGCCGCATGTGCCTGGTCGAGATCGAGGGGATCCCGAAGCTTCAGACGGGCTGTTCGACGCCGGCGAAGGACGGGATGGTGGTGAACACCCAGAGCCAGCGGGTGAAGGTCGCCCAGCAGGCCGTCGTCGAGTTCCTGCTGGTCAACCATCCGCTCGACTGCCCCGTGTGCGACAAGGGCGGAGAGTGCCCGCTGCAGGACATCACCTTCGGCTGGGGCGCGGGCACCTCGCGGTTCATCGAGCCCAAGCGCCACTTCGTCAAGCCGCTTGCGCTATCCGAGCGGATCGCGATCGACCGCGAGCGCTGCATCCTCTGCTATCGCTGCGTTCGCTTCTCGCAGGAGATCTCCGAGGACTACCAGCTGGTGCTGGTCGACCGCGGCGCGCAATCGTTCGTGGCGACGTTCGACGGGCATCCCTATGAGGCGACCTTCAGCGGCAACATCATCGAGCTCTGCCCCGTCGGCGCGCTCACCTCCCGCCCCTACCGGTTCCGCGCGCGACCGTGGGACATCGAGGACGCCGGCTCCGTGTGCACGCTATGTCCCTCCCAGTGCAACGTCACGCTCACCGTCCGCGATGAGCGGGTGATGCGCGTGCTGGCGCGTGAGAACGGCGAGGTCGACGACGGCTGGCTGTGCGACCGGGGCCGCTTCGCCTATCCGGCGCTCGGCGGCCTTCCGGCGAGCGCCGCGGCTCTCGCCGACGCGCCGCCGACCGCCACACCCGGGAACGGCGGCGGTCGCATCACCGAGCCGATGATCCGCGACGGCGGGCAGCTGCGCGTGGTCAGCTGGGAGCGTGCGATGACCGAGGCCGTCGCGGGACTGCGGCGCGCCGGCGCGCGCGTCGGCGCGATCGTGGGCGGGCAGGCGACCAACGAGGAGGGCCTGCTGCTCGCGCGCCTGATGCGCGAGGGAGCCGGCTCGCCGCACGTCGACTCGCGGGCCGCCGGGACGCTTGCGCGCGAGCTTCACCTGGCTCTGAACGAGCCGCGGCTGCAGGCCAAGGTGAGCGATCTCGAGTTCGCGCATGCGGTGCTCGTGCTCGACAGCGACCCGATCCGCGATGCGCCGATCCTCGACCTGCGCCTGCGCAAGGGTGTGCGCCGGCATGGGATGAAGCTCATCAGCGCCACGCGCGAGGAGCTGCTCCGTGGACCGCGCGAGCTCGCATCCAAGCTCGGCGCCGAGGGCGAGGAGATCGTCGTCCTGTGGGCCGAGCGCCTGACCGCTGGTCCCGACGGCGACCGGGCGGCCGCCGCGTTGCTCGAGCTCGCGCAGGCGCTCTCGCTGGGCGACGTCGACGGCGGCGGGCTGCTGGAAATACCGGCTCACGCCAACGGTCGCGGCCTGCGCGAGGCGGGCGTGCTGCCGAACGCCGGCCCCGGGCTCGCCGACACGAGCGACACGAGCGACGGCAACGGCGTCGGGCGCGACGCGACCGGGATCGCCCAGGGCCTGGCCGCCGGGGAGCTGACCGCGCTCTACCTCCTGCAATCGGACCCACTGCTCGAGCCTGCGGGTCGCGAGCTCTGGGAGCGGGCGCTTGCGCGCGCAGCGACTGTCGTCGCGCACGCCAGCTTCCTGTCCGAGGGAGTCCGCGAGCACGCCGACGTCGTGTTCCCGTCGGAGTCCTACGCGGAGAAGGAAGGGACGATCACGCACCCGGACGGGCGCCTGCAGCGACTGCGCCCGGCCGTCGCGCACCCGGGAGCGACACGGTCCGAGTGGTCGGTGATCGCCGAGCTCGCGAGCAGGCTCGGTCTCGACCTCGAGGTGCTCAGCGGTGCGATGGCCTCGGCGCAGCTCTTCGAGACGGTCCCCTTCTACGCCGGCCTGACGCTCGAGGAGATCGGCGGCAAAGGCGTCCGCTGGCAGGAGCGCGAAGCCGCGGCGGCCTACCCGGGACGCGAGCAGCTCGTATGAGCATCGCGCTCGTCGGCTACTACGAGCCTTGGTGGATCCAGATCCTCAAGGCGATCGTGATCTTCGCGATCGCGCTGCAGCTGGTGCCCGTCGTGCTGATCGTGGAGCGCAAGCTGCTGGGGCGCTTCCAGGCGCGCTACGGCCCCAACCGCGTGGGCCCCTATGGGGCGCTGCAGCCGATGGCGGACATCCTGAAGCTGTTGACCAAGGAGCAGTTCAGGCCCAGCACGTCGGTGGGCCTGCTGTTCGCGCTGGCGCCGCTGATCTCGATCCTCACCGCGGTGGCGGCGTTCGCGCTGATCCCCTTCGGCGACGTGCAGGACATCTTCGGGACGAAGGTCGGGCTGTACGGGATCGACGTGTCGATCGGCCCCCTGTACCTGTTCGCGTTCGGCGCCGTCGCCTTCTACGGGATCATGCTCGGCGGCTGGTCCTCGGGCTCGAAGTACTCCTTCCTCGGCGCAATGCGGGGGGCCGCGCAGCTGATCTCCTACGAGGTCTCGCAGGGTCTCGCGCTGCTCGGGGTGATCTTCACCGCGCAGACCCTCTCGCTGACCGGCATCGTCCACGCGCAGGCCGGCATGTGGTACATCGTGCCGCAGTTCGTGGGCTTCCTGATCTTCCTCGTGGCCGGCTTCGCCGAGACCAACCGCGCCCCGTTCGATCTGACCGAGGCTGACGCCGAGCTGGTGGGCGGCTACAACACCGAGTACGGCGGTGGACGCTTCGCCTCCTACTACTTCGCCGAGTACCTCAACGTGCTCGTCGTCTCGGGGATCGTCACGACCGTGTTCCTGGGCGGCTGGCTGCTGCCGTTCGGCATCCACCCCCCGGGCTGGGTCGACCCGCTCGTCGTCCTCTTCAAGATGTCGCTCATCACCTTCCTCTTCATCTGGGTTCGCGCGACGCTCCCGCGCCTGCGCTACGACCAGCTGATGAGCTTCGGTTGGAAGGTGCTGCTGCCGCTCGCCACCCTCAACGCGCTCGCGACGGCGATCCTCGTCGTGGCGACCCACTGATGGCTGACCCCGCCGAGACGAGCCCCCCGGGGCCCCAGGCGTCCTCCGCGGTGAAGGTCGCTCGCTGGGATCCGGGCGAGGACGTCGTCGAGGTCCAGCGCTCCCCAGCTCCCGGCGCGATGCGCAGCGCCTGGCGCGCGTTCCGCGAGACGGCGCGCGGGCTGAAGACCACCTTCGGGCGCATCGCCGAGGGACCGGTGACGATCGAGTATCCGGAGGACAAGGTGCCGGTCTACCCGCGCTTCCGCGGGCGCCACAAGCTGCACCGGTTCGAGGACACGGGTGCGGCGGGCTCCGATCCTGCACACGCCGGGCTCGAGAAGTGCGTCGGCTGCTCGCTGTGCGCAGCCGCCTGCCCGGCGGACTGCATCCGCGTCGTGGCGGCCGAGAACACTCCGGAGAACCGCGTATCCCCCGGCGAGCGCTACGCGGCTGTGTACGAGATCAACCTGTCCCGCTGCATCTTCTGCGGCTACTGCGAGGTCGCGTGCCCGTTCGACGCGATCACGATGGGCCACGACTACGAGCTCTCCAGCTACGACCGCTCGGACCTGATCTTCACCAAGGAGATGCTGCTCGCCGAGCCGCTCGAGCGCGCGCCGCTGAGGAACGAGGGCGAGTGAGCGCGGTCCTGTTCTTCATCGCCGCGATCGGCGTGATCACCGGAGCGATCGGCGTCGTCGTGCTGCGCGACGCCTTCTACAGCGTGCTGTCCCTCGTCGTCCACCTGATCTCACTCGCGGTTCTGTTCCTGCTGCTGCGCGCCGAGTTCGTGGCCGCCGTGCAGGTCGTCGTCTATGCGGGCGCCGTGATGGTGCTGTACGTGTTCGTCGTCGCCTACGTCGGCGGCGAGGCCGACTCGCTCGGCGAGCGCCTGCGCGGGCCGGGACCGATCGGCTCGGGCCTTCGCCGCGCCGGGGCGATCATCGGCTGCGCGCTGCTGGTCGAGCTGCTGATCGCGCTGCTCGGCACCGGTCTGGAGGCGATCGAAGGGAAGGGCGCGGGCTACAGCCCTGGCCCGCGAACGTTCGGAACGCCGGCATACATCGGAAAACTGCTGCTGACGCGGTTCCTGCTGACGTTCGAGATCGCCTCGTTCCTGCTGCTGATCGCGGCGGTCGGGGGTGTCGTCCTCGCCCGGCGCCGGGGAGGCATCGGCGAGGAGGAAGAGGATCCGTTCAGGCCCATCGACGTGCAGCGCCCGCCGGGAAGCGGATCGATGGCTGAGGGCGTCGGGAGGAGCGTCTAGTGAGCATCGCCTGGTACCTGGCGGTCTCGGCGATCGTCTTCTCGCTCGGCGCGGTCGGAGTGATCACGCGCCGCAACCCGCTCGTCGTGTTGCTCTGCCTCGAGCTGATGCTCAACGGAGGCAATCTGGCGCTCGTGGCGTTCTCGCGGATGTGGGGTGACGGCGACGGTCAGATCTTCGCGTTGATAGTGATGACGGTCGCGGCCTGCGAGGTCTGCATCGGGCTCGGCATGATCGTCGCGATCTACCGGCGACGGCTGCCGATCGACGTCGACGACCTCAGGGAGCTGCAGGGCTGATGGCCACCACGACGTACGCGTGGCTCGTGCTGCTGTTCCCGCTGCTCGGCACGTTGACGATCGCGCTCGGCTTCCGCGTGCTTCCCGGCCGCAGCGCCGGATGGATCGGGACGGGGGCGGTGTTCCTCGCCTTCGCCGCAGCCGTCGCCATGCTGATCTCGCTGCAGGGCCATTCGCCGGCTCACCGGCAGCTCGTCTCCTCGCTCTGGAGCTACGCGTCCACAGTCGGCGTGGATGCGCAGATGTCGATACTCGTCGATCCCCTGTCGGTGTTCATGGTGCTCACCGTCACCGGCGTCTCGACGCTGATCCATCTCTATGCGGTCGCCTACATGGAGGGCGACCGCGGCTATGTCCGCTTCTTCTCCTATCTGAACTTCTTCGTCTTCTCGATGCTTCTGCTGGTCCTCGCCGGCAACTTCATGATCCTGATCGTGGGATGGGCGTTCGTCGGGGCCGCCTCATACCTGCTGATCTCGTTCTGGTACCGGCGCACCACCGCCACCCGGGCGGGGCTGAAGGCGTTCGTGATCAACGTCGTGGGCGACGTCGGGCTGGTGCTGGGCACCTACTTCATCTTCAAGCACACCGCCTCACTCGACTTCCTGAAGACCTTTCACGCGACGGAGGCGGGCGCCTTCGGCCCCAGCCCCAACAACGGAGACCTGGTGGCCGGCTGCGTGCTGCTGCTCGTGGGCGCCTTCGCCAAGTCCGCCCAGGTCCCGCTGCACACGTGGCTCGCCGACGCGATGGAGGGGCCGACCCCGGTCAGCGCCCTGATCCACGCCGCGACGATGGTCACGGCCGGCGTCTATCTGATCGCGCGCATGCATCCCCTCTTCGAGCGCGCCCCCGACGCGCAGGACGTCGGCGCGGTCATCGGGGCCGCGACGCTCCTGATCGCCGGTACGACCGCGCTGGCCCAGACGGACATCAAGCGGGTGATCGCCTACTCGACGATGTCGCAGATCGGCTACATGATCATGGGCGTCTCGATCGGCGCCTATGCGGCCGGCCTGTTCCACCTGATGACCCATGCCTTCTTCAAGGCGCTCTTGTTCATGGCGGCTGGCTCGCTGATCGGCGCGATGGCCGGCGAGCAGTCGCTGAACAGGATGGGGGGCTTCCGCAGGGCGATGCCCTTCACCTACGGCTGCTTCGTCGTCGGGGGCCTCGCTCTCTCGGGCGTGCCGCCGTTCTCGGGCTTCTTCTCCAAGGACGAGATCCTGCTGGTGACCGGCGAGCGTGGCGGCTGGCACTGGGCTCTGTATGCGATCGGCTACATCGGCGCCGGGCTGACGGCCGTCTACACGTTCCGCATGATCTTCCGGGCCTTCCACGGCGAGCCCGTGCCCGAGGCACGCGAGCTCGAAGAAGGCCACCTGCATCACGACGAGGTGCCCCGCAACCCGGCGAACGGGGAAGAGGAGGACACCGACGTGGGCTTCCCCGGGCCGCTGCACGTGATCGCCGAGCGCGCGCGAGCGATGCGCGTCGCGATGGGGCTGTTGGCGCTGGGCTCGATCGGCGCGGGCCTCATTCAGATCCCCAAGGTCGACTTCGTGATCGACGACTTCCTGAAGCCGAGCTTCAGCGACTCCTCGCTGTATGCGACACACACGCGAAACGGGCTGCTCGTCTTCGGCCTCGTCCTCGGAACCGTCATCGGGCTTGCCGGCATCGCGATCGCCTACCGCATATGGGTGGCGCGGCCGGGCACGGCCCTGGCGATCCGCGAGCGCATGCGCCCGGCATATGAGCTGTTCGTCAACAAGTGGTACTTCGACGAGCTCATCGAGCTGGCTGTCGTGCGTCCTGCGACCGCGGTCGCGCGCTTCGCGCGCGACACGGTCGAGCGCCGGCTGGTCGACGACACGCTCGTCGGCGGGACCACCGGGCTGGTCCGCGCGGGATCGGCCGCGGTGAGAGCAGCCCAGAGTGGCTTCGTCCGCTACTACGCCGCCCTGCTCGTCCTCGGCGTGACCGGCGTCGGCTTCTACTTCCTGCTGCAGAGCTGATGCCCGCGCTCTCGATCCTGATCTGGCTCCCGGCGGTCTGCGGACTGCTCGGCGCCGCCCTGTCCGTGCTGCGGCCCGCAGCCGACCTCGCCCCGGCCTCCACCGGCAGCGAGGATGGCGAGCCGTCGCGGGGGAAGTGGACGGCCAGCGTCCCGGGCGCGATCGCCTTGGCGGGGTCGCTCGCCGCGCTGGGACTGGCGATCGGCTACATCGTCGACTACAGCGCCGGGGGCGGGCTTCAGCATGTCACCGACGCGGTGTGGATCTCGGAACTGGGCATTCACTACAAGGTGGCCGTCAGCGGGCTGAACGTGTTCCTCGTGGGGCTCACGACGTTGCTGTTCGCGGCCGCCGTCCTGGCGGCGAACCTGCGCTCGTGGGACCGGCCGAGGCTCTTCTACTTCCACTTCATGCTCGCCGAGTCGGCCGTCCTCGGCGCCTTCCTGGCCCAGGACCTGGCTCTGTTCGTGGCGTTCTTCGACCTGATGCTGATCCCCTTCTACTTCCTCATCGGAGGCTGGGGCAGGGAGCCAGGACGCGTGAGGGCGACGATCAAGCTCGTCATCTACACGCTCGTCGGCTCGCTGCTGATGCTGGCGGCGGCGATCGCGACCGGCGTGCTGGCGGCCCAGCACGGCGGCGGGCACATCACGTTCGTGCTCTCCTCGCTGCAGGCCACCCCGCTGAGCTCCGGCTCACAGGACTGGATCTTCCTGTTCTTCGCCGCGGCCTTCCTCGTGAAGATGCCCGCGTTTCCGCTGCATGGCTGGATGCCCGACGGATACCGGGCGATGCCGATCGAGGTCCTGATGGTGTTCTCGGGGGTGCTCTCGAAGGTCGGCGCCTACGGCTTCCTGGCGATCGTCCTGCCCCTGTTCCCGCACGCGGCCGCGCACTTCCAGCTCCTGATGCTGCTGATCGCGCTGGTGTCGATCATCTACGGCTCGCTGCTGGCCTTCAGCTACACCGACGCGCGGCTGATCGCGGGCTACTCCTCGGTGGCGCAGCTCGGCTTCATCACGCTCGGGATCTTCTCGCTCAACCCGCAGGGCGCTCAGGGGGCTCTGCTGCAGATGGTCAACCACGGGCTGGTGGTGGCTCCGCTGCTGTTCATCATCGCCCTGCTGGCCCAGCGGGCGGGTGGATCGGAGGACCTGCGCGACATGGGTGGGATCGCATTCCGCGCGCCGGTGCTCGCCGGCCTGTTCCTGATCGTCGCGCTCGCGACGCTGGCGATCCCCGGCTCCTCGAACTTCGCCGGCGAGTTCCTGATCCTGCTCGGCGTCTTCAACACGAAGCTCGCGATCGCGGTCATCGGCTTCAGCGGCGTCGTGATGGCGAGCGTCTACGCCCTGCGGCTGTTCATACGCTCCATGCACAACCGCGTCGGGCCCCGCGTCCGCTCCTACGACATCGGCGTGCTCGACGGCGCGGTGCTCGTGCCGATGATCGCCGTCATCGTGTTCCTCGCCTTCTATCCACAGCTCGCGCTGCATCGCAGCGAAAGGTCCGTGCAGGCCTCGGTGGCGAGCGCGCAGCTTTCGCTCAGGGGCAGTCCGGTGGCCCGGGGCCTTCCCGTCCTTCAGGCGTCCGCGGATGCGAGCGTCCAGTCAACTGGCCGGCTGCGATGACCGGCGCCACGGCATCCTCCGTCCTCGCCACCGCCCACCTGAAAGGGCCGCACGTCGACTTCGCGGCGCTGTCGCCGCTGATCGCGCTGCTCGGCGGCGCCGTGATCGTCCTGCTCGTCGGGCTGCTCGGCTCGCGATGGATCCGCTCGCATGTGGTGCCGGCGCTGAGCCTCGTCGCGCTGGGGGCCGCGCTCGGGCTGACGATCTGGCAGTGGGACGTTCGGAAGTCGGTGGTCTCGGGCGCGCTGCGGATCGATGACCTTGCGCTGCTGCTCACGATCCTGCTGCTGGCAGGAGGCGCTTGCACGGTGGTTCTGGCGTGGCGGTCGCTGGCAGCCAGAGAAGCCGCGCACGGCGAGTTCCACGCGCTCTTGCTGAGCTCGCTCGCGGGCATGTCGCTGCTGGCGAGCGCCCAGAACACGGTCGTGGCGTTCATCGGCCTCGAGCTGCTCTCGATCCCGCTGTATGTCCTGTGTGCGGCCGAAATGCGACGCGAGCACTCGCTCGAGTCCGGTCTGAAGTACCTGATCATCGGCTCGGTCGGGTCCGCCACGCTGCTCTACGGCTTCGCGATGATCTATGGGGCGACGGGCGCCACCGACTTCACGACGATCGCAGCGGCGCTCGCGAAAGGTGGCCTCTCGAGCGACCCGCTCACGCTCACGGGCATCGCCCTGTGCGTCGCCGGGCTGTGCTTCAAGGCCTCCGTCGCACCGTTTCACCAGTGGACTCCGGATGTCTACGAGGGCGCGCCCACCCCGGTGACGGCGTTCATGGCGGTCACGACAAAGGTGGCGGCGCTGGGCCTGTTCCTGCGCTTCTTCGATGTGGCGCTGATCGGAGCGCAGTCCTCGTGGGGTCCGGCGGTGGCGGTGCTCGCGGCGGTCACGATCGTGATCGGCAACCTCGGCGCGCTCGGGCAATCCTCGCTCAAGCGGATGCTCGCCTACTCGTCCGTTGCGCAGGCCGGCTACATGCTCGCCGGAGTGGTCGTGGCCAGCCGCCTGGGCGTGCAGGCCACGGTCTTCTACCTCGCGGTCTACCTGCCGATGAACATGGCGGCCTTCGCCGTGATCGTCGCGCGCGAACGCGAGACGGGCCTCGGCGACTCGATCCGGGCGCTGCAGGGGCTCGGCCGCGAGCGCCCGCTGCTCGCGTGGCCGATGACGCTCGCGATGCTCGGCCTCGCCGGGATTCCGGCCACGGCGGGCTTCATCGGCAAGTTCTATCTGATCGACGCCAGCGTGGCGGGCGGCTACACGTGGCTGGGCGTCGTGATCGTGATCGGCTCGATGCTCTCGCTCGGCTACTACCTGCCGGTGCTCGCGGCGATGTGGATGCGCGAGTCGCCGGCGGCCGAGCCGCAGGCGGGCCCTCGAGGCCCCGCCGGTCAGCTTCCCGCGCTCGCCGGAGGCTCCCCGGAGCTCGACGCCGATGCGCGCGAGGCCGCCGAGCAGCCGCTGCCCGAAGCGGCCGAAGCTCCGATCCCGGGCATCCAACCGGAGGTGGCGCTCCTCGCCGTCCTCGCGGGCGCAGCGATCCTCTTCTTCGGGATCATCCCGCAGCCGCTGTTCGACCTCGCCAATCAGGTCGGCGGCGTGCTCGGGCTGCTCTGAGCGGCGCTCAGCCTGCCGGCGGATCGTCAGCCGCGGGCCCGACCCTCATCTCGAGCGCGCCGCCTACAGACGACCGGAGGCCTGTGCTGCCTCTTCGGCCTCGGTCAGCCGGCGCTCGACCAGATCGAGTCCGGCCTCCCAGAAGCCGGGGTCGGCGAGGTCCACGCCGACGATCCGCCCGAGCTCCTCGGGCGGCCGCGAGCCCCCGGCGGCGAGCAGCTCCAGGTAGCGCGGAACGAGCTCCGGGCCGGTCTGCTCGTAGCGCTGGTAGACGGACAGCGCCAGCAGCTGGCCGTAGGCGTACGCGTACACGTAGCCCGGGCTGCCGATGAAATGCGGGATGTAGGACCACCACGACCGATAGCCGTCGGTCACCTCGACGGAGTCGCCGAACATCTCCGTCTGGCTCTGCGCCCAGAGCTCGCCGAACCGCTGAACGGAGAGCTCGCCCTGCTCGCGCCGCTCCGTGTGGACGAGATCCTCGAAGCGGTTCATCGCCACCTGGCGGAACACGGTCGCGATCATGTCCTCGAGGTTCTCCGCCAGCAGCGCCAGGCGCGAGGCGGGCGCGGTGTCCTCTTCCAGCAGCCTGCCGAAGACGATCGTCTCGCCGAACACCGAGGCCGTCTCCGCCAGCGTCAGCGGCGTGCTCTGGTGGAAGATGCCCTGACGGGCGGCGAGCGCGAAGTGAACGCCGTGGCCGAGCTCGTGCGCGAGCGTCAGCACGTCCCGCCGGCGCGAGGTGTAGTTGAGCATCACGTAGGGGAAGACCGCCGGGACCGCGGAAGCCGCGAAGGCGCCTCCCCGCTTGGCCGGGCGCACGGGTGCGTCGATCCGGCGCTCGTCGAAGAAGCGCCTGGCGAGCGCCCCCAGCTCGGGCGAGAAGGAGGAGTAGCAGTCGAGCACGATCTCGCGCCCGCGAGCGAACGGGAAGGTGACCTCGTCCTCGGTGACCGCCGCGCTGCGATCGTAGTCGGCCAGCCGCTCGACACCGAGCAGCCTGGCCTTCAGCCGGTACCAGCGGCGGGCGATCTCATAGCGTCCCCGGACGGCCTCGACGAGAGCCTGCACGGAATCGTCGCTCGCCTCGTTGGCGAGGTTGCGCGCGGCGAGCCAATGCGGATAGCTGCGCAGGCGATCGTCGGTGGCCTTGTCGACGAGCAGCGTGTTGAACAGGAATGCGCGCGTTCGCAGCCCGGGCGCGAGCGCCGCGGTGACCGCCTCCGCCGTCGTGCGACGGATGTCGCGATCGGCCAGCGAAAGGCGGCTGAGCGCCACGTCGAGGGCGACCTTCCCGTTGCCCGCGCCCGCCGGCTCGGCGCCTGCGCTGGGCGGCAGCTCGACCTCGATCGCGGACGTCAGCTCCTCGAACAGGCGCGTCCAGGCGCTCGATCCCGAGAGGGCCTTCTCGGCGAGGATCTTCTCCTCCGGCTCGGAGAGCAGGTGGTCTTTGTAGCGACGGGCGGTGCGCAGGTAATGACGGGCGAAGTCGAGCCCGTCTGACGCCAGCAGCTCGTCGGCCCGCTCGTCGGAGAGCGCAGCCCACTCGAGCTCGAAGAACAGCAGCGTCGTCTGGATCGCGGTCTCCTGCTCCTGGACGCGCTGCAGCAGCGCGCCGTTCGCGGGATCGGCCGTGTCGGTGGCGAAGCGCAGCATCGCGTAGTGGCCGGCGCGAGAGATGAGCTCGAGGATCTCGGCGAGCTCGTGCATCGCCTCCGCGAGGCCCGAGCCATCCAGCTCGCCGAGCCTGCCCGCGTAGCGTTCGGCGAACGCCCGGGCGCGCGCGAGCGCGTCCTGCAGACGTCGCTCGACGCCCTCCGTCCCCTCGCCGTCGACGAGCGGCTCCAGATCCCACGCGGTCGCCTCGAGCTCGGGGTCGGTCGACTCGGACGGCGCTCGCGTGGCCATTGCCCGGGCTTAGCTGCACGCGGCCGGCGATCCGACGAGCCGGCTACTCGGCCGCGAGTGCCTGCAGCATGTCCAGCCTCGCCGCCCGCCGAGCTGGCGCCTGCGCGGCGAGCACGCCGGCGATCGCCGCCACGAACAGCAGGACCGCGAGTGTCCCCACGGGGATCGACTGCTTGAATTCCGAACCCGACAGCGTGAGGGACGTGACAAGCACGGCGCCCACGACGCCGATCACGAGGCCGAAGATCCCGCCGATCAGCGCCGTGATCACCGACTCGTAGCGGATCATCTGACGTATCTGCGAGCGCTGCATGCCGATCGCCCGCATCATCCCCAGCTCGCGCGTTCGCTCGTAGATCGAGAGGATCAGCGTGTTGACGATCCCGAACAGCGAGACGATCACCGACAGCGCGAGCAGCACGTAGATGAGCGCGAGCAGGGTGTTGATCTGGTTCGCCTGGTCTTCCTTGAACTGCTGGGCCGTGCGCGAGCGCGCCTGCGGGAAGGCGGCGGCCAGCAGCCGGTTGACCGCGGGCTGGACCTGGGCGTTGCTCGCGCCTGGCAGGTAGGAGACGAAGTCGAGCGCGTCGTTTCGCTGGCCGAAGGCATGGCGGGCCAGTGGCAGGCTGATCGTCAGGTTCCCGAGGAGCCTCGCGTTGTCGCCCGCGATCCCGACCACCGTCAGAGGCAGGCGCTGATCGGTCGGCGTCAGCACGCGAACCTGCGAGCCGACCTTCAGGTGGTGGGATTCGCCATATCCCTTGGTCGAGATCACTCCCGTTTCTCCGAGCTGGGCGAGCGTGGCGTTCGAGCCCTGCTTCCATTCGATGCGGTAGACGCTCCCGAAGGAGGCGGGGTCGATCGCCGTGATCGACGAGTTGTTCCTGCTGCCGTTCACCCGGCCCTGCGTGAAGGCGATCGGGGTGACGCTCTTGACCCCGGGCACCATCCGCACGGCGGGCGCCACCAGTGACGGGATGCCCTGTTCGTTGTTCCCGGCCTGCGAGTTCTCGACGATCAGATCGCCGGCGAAGGAGCGGCTCACCGCCTGGTCGATGGTCGCCTTCGTGCCCGAGGCGAGGACGGCCACGAACGCGACGAGCGCGATGCCGACCGTCAGGGCCGCCGCCGTGATCAGCGTCCTGGAGGGCTGGCGGATCGAGTTCTCCTCGGCTAGCTGGCCAGTGATCCCGCGCCAGCGCACGAGACCGCCCAACAGCCGCGCGAGCGCTCGGGTCAGTCGGTAGCGCGGACCGCGGGCACGCTGGCGAAGGCGAACGTAGACCAGGACGGCCCCGACGGCGGCGATGATCGCGATCGTTCCGAAGCTCTGTCCTTCGACGATCCCGACGACGAGCCGGATCGCGATCAGCCCGAGCAGGATCGGCACCGCGAAGCGCCCGCGGGTGATCGGGGCCCGGCGCGGTATCTCCACCCCCTCTCGCATCGCCGCGAGCGGCGGCACCCGGGTGGCGCGCAGCGCGGGGGGCAGCCCGGCGAGCACCGTGACGATCGTCCCCACCAGCAACGACACGACGATCGTGCGGGTCTGGAGGACGGTCCCGTTGTGCGGAAGGTCGGCTCCGAAGGCCTTGAACAGCGCGTTCAGCGCCGGCGCGAGGGCGATGCCGCCCAGGAGCCCGAGGACCGCGCCGACGACGCCGAGCATCAGTCCTTCGTAGACGACAGACCGCAGAACCTGCGAGCGCGAGGCCCCGAACGTGCGCAGGAGCCCGAACTCGCGGGTGCGCTGGGCGACGGTGATCGAGAAGGTGTTGAAGATGATGAAGGCGCCGACCACCAGGGCGACGTAGGCGAACACCAGCAGGAAGGTGCGCAGGAAGCTGAGGTTGTGTTCCAGGTCGGAGGTGTCCTTGGCAGCCTGTTCGGTTCCCGTCCGCACTTCGACCGTCGCCGGAAGCGCCGCGCGGATCCGGTTGCGCAGCTCCGGCCGCGTCACTCCAGGGCTCGCCGCCACCTCGATCTGGTCGAAATGGCCAGGCAGCCCGATCACCCTCTGGGCCTCGGCCGGGACGAGGATCGCCGCGCCGGCGCCGCCGAACGACTCGCCTCCGCCGAACCGTGTGATCCCGACGATCGTGTAGCGCTTGGCCGGCGCGGAGCCGGCGACGATCATCTGCTGGCCCAGCCTCAGGCCCGAGCGGTTCGCGGTCGCTTCGTCGATCGCCACCTCGTTCGGGTTCTCGGGGAAGCGTCCCTTCACCGCCTTGAACGAGCGGAACCGGGGTGGCGAGAGCGAGGCGATGAACGCGGGGGCGCCGCCGGTCGTCAGCCGTTCGCGTTTCGTGTTGAGGAAGGTGCCCGGGGTGAAGATCGATCCGGCGGCCTGCGCAACGCCGGGGGTCGCGCGCACCTGGACGAGCATCTGGTCGGTGATCGGCGAGGTCTGCGAGCGCGTGTTGCGACCCAGCGTCTGGGTCGGGGTGATGACGACGTCGTTCCCCTCGTTGGCGACCGTGAAGATGTTGGCGAACGACTTGTTGATCGTGTCGGTGAGGATGTAGGTGCCCGCCATCAGGGCCACCCCGAGCGCGATCGCGATCCCGGTCAGAAGCACCCTCAGCTTGCGCTGCAGGAACCCGCGCACCACCAGCGAGAGCATCAGCCCACCGACTTCATCAGGTCCAACGCCTCCTCCGAGGTCACCGAGTCGCCGTCATGGATGATCCGCCCGTCGGCCAGGACCAGGAGCCGGTCGGCGAACGATGCGGCGTGGGCGTCGTGGGTGACCATCACGACCGTCTGCCCGAAGTCGTCGACGGCGTGGCGCAGCAGCTCGAGCACGTCGTTGGAGGCTTTCGAGTCGAGGTTGCCCGAGGGCTCGTCGGCGAACACGACGGCAGGCCTCGAGATCAGCGCTCGCGCGACCGCGACGCGCTGCTGCTGGCCGCCCGAGAGCTCGGCGGGGCGGTGGGTCAGCCTGTCGCGGATGCCGACGGTGTCGATCAGCCGCTCGAACCACTCGGCGTCGGGCTTACGTCCGGCGATCGACAGCGGGAGCAGGATGTTCTCCTGTGCGTTGAGCACGGGCAGCAGGTTGAAGGTCTGGAAGATGAAGCCGATCCGGTCCCGCCGCAGCTGGGTGAGCTCGCGGTCGCCCAGCTCCGTGAGGTCGACGCCGCCGATGCGGACGGTCCCGGATGTCGGTCGATCGAGACCGGCGAGGATGTGCATGAGCGTCGACTTGCCGGACCCGGACGGCCCCATGATCGCGGCGAAACGCCTCTCGGGGAAGGCGACGGTGACGCCGGCGAGCGCGTCCACCGCGGCCTCGCCCTCGCCGTAGCGACGCCGCAGGTCCTCGGCCTCTACGAGCTTCTCGGGACCGCCGTCGGCGGCAGCTCCGTTCATTCGCAGCAAGTCTACGGATGACGCCCGAAGCGAGATGTAGCATCGTCCGCCCCATGCACGAGACGACCCCGTCGGTGTTCCTGATCGCCCGCCCCTCGCTCGACCTCGAGGGGATGCGCGGCTACCTGCGAGACGTCGGTGGCGAGTCGTGGCTCGAGCGCCGGCTCGGCGAGGCCGACGGCGAGCCCAACGGCGGCGAGCTGCTCGTCGAGTTCGGCGGCCGGGCCTGCTACCGCAGCTGGGAGCCCGGCCTGAATCCGAACGTCACCAAGGTGCGCACGGACCAGCGCGAGTACTTCGCCAACATCCTGCGATCGGCCCACGGCAGCGTGCTCGAGCACGCGAACTACTCGTTCGCGCTGCGCAATGTCAGCAGGACGTTCACCCACGAGCTCGTCCGGCACCGGGCCGGCTCGGCGTTCAGCCAGGAGAGCCTGCGCTACGTGCGGCTCACCGACATCGGCTTTCGCGTGCCTCCGGCGCTCGAGCCGGTCCGAGAGCGTGTGCTGTCGATCGTCGAGCAGCTCGAGGAGTTCCAGGTCAGCGCCGCCAAAGAGCTGGGGATCGATGAGGACGGCGTGCCGTTCCACGTCAAGAAGGAGGTCACCTCGGCCCTTCGCCGGCTCGCGCCCATCGGGCTGAGCACGGACATCGTGTGGACGGCGAACGCCCGCACGCTGCGCCACGTGATCGAGATGCGAACGGCCGAGGGCGCCGAGGAGGAGCTGCGGCTGGTCTTCGACATGATCGCGCGGATGATGCAGGCCGAGGCGCCGGGGCTCTTCCAGGACTTCGTCCGTGGCGAGGACGGCTCCTGGGTGCCCGAGCACCACAAGGTCTGAGTAGCTCTGTGCTCCGAGCCCCCGGCGCGCGGAGCTGAACGCTCACGGTCGTCCGGCGGCCGCCACGAGGTTGGCGTACCAGACCGTGAGGGCGGTGCCGTAGCCGCACGCGGGCGTCTGCGAGAAATACCGCATGTTGGCTTCGGCGACCCGGCCCGAGCCGGTGAACCTGAGTACCGCCGTCGTATGCTGCGGCCAGTAGATCGTGCCTCCCGCGCTGGTGTAGCCGCAGGGGAAGATCCTCACCGGGAAGACGGCGTGCCACCCATCCGATCGGGGGACGAGTGCGGCCGTGGCGGGCGCCTCGCGTGGAAGCTCGACCGTGAGCGAGAACGAGCATCGGCCGCCCGCGCAATCGCGCGAGATCACCCACGAGCGCAGGGTCTGCCTCCCGGCGTAGTCGTTGGAGTACCCGCTCGAGCTGGTCGTGGTGCCCACGGCGCGCCACTGGCCGTCAGCCGGAGGTTCGCTGACGTTGCCCGTGAAGCCCGCGGCAGGAGGGACGGAGACGTGCCGGTGTTTCAGGATCGGCAGGATCACGGCGATGGAGATCGCCGTGGCCGCGAGCGTGACGAGCGGCAGCAGCCACCTCGGCGTCGCAAGCGGCTTGCCGCGGCTGTCGAGGATGACGGTTGTGCCCGCTGCCACGTCCCCGATGCGCTGCCGCCGGGCGCTGCCCGTGCGCATCAGCGAGATGAGCCCCGATGCGTACAGCAGCGGCAGCGCGTCGAACACGCGAAGCACGGTGCGCACCGCGATCTGTTTCGTCGTCGCCCTGCCCCCCGCCAGCGTCGCGACCCGAACGTGGAAGACGCGCTTGCCGATCGTCTGGCCCGTCCGCGCCTCGAGTGTGAAGAAGTAGGCGAACTGCAACGCCGCCAAGAGCAGCAGCTCGGTCGACGCGCTGACCGAGTGGCCCAGCCCGCCTGCAAGCAGGCGAGTGGCGACGCCAAGCAGCAGGAGGTCGAGGATGAAGGCGTTCAGGCGAGCGCGGATGGCGACCTGCGGGCCGAGCGAGCTATCGCTCGACGTCGCAGGCTGCCGCGTGCTCGCCAGCGCTCTGGAAAGCGTCGCAGCTCCCCCGAGCCGGAGCGTCCCACTGAACGAATCCTCGGCCACCCCGCATTAATCGGCGGACCCGAGGCGCGACTTGATCGGCTGGCGACCCCGAGGACCGACGTAGGCGGCGCGCCTGCTCGCCTCATCAGTACGGCCCTGACGAGGAGCATCAATCCTCCTGGGCCTGCAGCTCCCTCACACGCTGCTCCAGCTGGGCGGTGACGGTCGGGTCGCGCAGCGTTGTCACGTCGCCGAGCTCGCGGCCCTCGGCGATGTCGCGCAGCAGCCGCCGCATGATCTTCCCCGAGCGCGTCTTCGGCAGGTCATCGGACCAGATGATGCGCTTCGGACGTGCGAACTTGCCGATACGATCGGCCACCGTCGCACGGATGCCATCGACCGTCTCCTCGTCGCCCTCGAGGTCTCCCTGGAGCGTCACGAAGGCGACGATCGCCTGTCCGGTGTCCTCGTCGTGCTGGCCGATCACCGCCGCCTCGGCAACGTCGGGATGAGCGACGATCGCCGACTCGACCTCGGCCGTCGAGAGCCGGTGGCCGGAGACGTTGACGACGTCGTCGATACGGCCGATCACCCAGAGGTAGCCGTCGCCGTCACGGCGGGCGGCGTCGCCGACGAGATAGGTCTCGGCGCCGAAACGCTTGAAATAGGTCTCGACGAAGCGGTCCGGCTCCCGATAGAGCGTGCGGAGCATCGAAGGCCAGGGACGGGTCAGCACCAGCAGGCCCTGACCCTCGGCGACCGGCTCGCCCGAGGACTCGCTCAGCACGTCCGCCTCGACCCCCGGGAACGGATGCGTCGCCGAGCCCGGCTTGGTCGCGGTGATCCCCGGAAGCGGCGTGATCATGATCGCTCCGGTCTCGGTCTGCCACCACGTGTCCACGATCGGGCAACGGCTCCCGCCAATCACCTTGTGGTACCAGAGCCACGCCTTCGGGTTGATCGGCTCGCCCACCGAGCCGAGCAGTCGCAGCGAGGACAGGTCGTGGCGGTTGGGCCACTCGGCGCCCCACTTGATGCATGCCCGGATCGCCGTGGGCGCGCAGTAGAGGATCGTCACCCCATAGCGCTCGACGAGCTCCCACCAGATGCCCTTGTTGGGATAGTCGGGGGCGCCCTCCCACATCACCGAGGTGGCCCCGTTGGCCAGCGGCCCGTAGACGATGTACGAGTGCCCGGTGACCCAGCCGACGTCGGCCGCGCACCAGTAGACGTCTGACTGCGGCTTCAGATCGAAGACGTACCGGTGCGTGGCCGTCACTCCCGTGAGATAGCCGCCGGTCGTGTGCAGGATCCCCTTGGGCTTGGCCGTCGAGCCCGACGTGTAGAGGATGTAAAGCGGATGCTCGGCGTCCAGCGGCTCTGCAGGGCAGTCGGGATCGGCGGCTGCAAGGAGCTCGTCGTAGTAGAAGTCGCGCCCCTCTCGCATCTGGCACGGCGTGCCCGTGCTTCTGACCACCACGATCTTCTCGAGCGTGCCGAGATCGCCCATCACCTCGTCGACGCGATCCTTCACCGCAGCGGTCTTTCCCTTGCGCGCCGCACCGTCGGCGGTGATCAGCGCCCTCGCCTCGGAGAACTCCATCCGCTCGCGCACCGCCTCGGCGGAGAAGCCGCCGAAGACGACGTTGTGGGGCGCTCCGATGCGGGCACAGGCGAGCATCGCGACGACCACCTCGGGGATCATCGGGAGGTAGATCCCGACGACGTCGCCGCTGCCGACGCCCAGCGACTTCAGCGCGTTTGCGAAGCGCTCCACCTCGGCGAGCAGCTGCGCGTAGGTGATGTCGCGCTCCTGCCCCTGCTCGCCCCGCCAGTGCAGCGCCACGCGATCCCCCCGGCCCGCCAGCACGTGACGGTCCAGGCAGTTGTAGGACGCATTGAGCCTGCCCCCCACGAACCACCTGTAGAACGGCGGGTTGGAGTCATCGAGGACCGAGTCCCACCGTCTGAACCAGTAGAGCGCCTCGGCCTGCCGTGCCCACCACGCCTGCGGGTCGCCGGCAGCCTCGGCGTAGACGGCGGGATCGCTCAGCCGAGCCCCCTCACGGAACTCGGGTGAGGGTTCGAAGCTCTCGACGTCGAGCAGACCGGCGAGCTCCCGGTCGAGCGCCTCGCCCTCGGCCTCCTCCGGTCTGGTGCCCATCGCTTGACTCTACCGGCCCGATCGAGCCTCAGTGGACGTCGCTGCCGCGCCAGCGGGCGCTCAGCCGCGCGCCTTTCGCTTGCGCCGCCGCCTGCGCGAGGAGCCCCCGGAGGCCGGCTGAGCCGGCGCGGGCGTGACGTCCGCTGCGGGCTTGGAGGAGGCGCGCCTCCCGTTGCCGCCCGGCTCGCCGGACTGCCTTTCGGCGCGCGCCTGGGCCGCCGACGGCCATGGTCGCGCCTCTCCTGCGGCCCACGCCGGGGGGTCGCCTTTGGACCAGCGGCCCATGAACAGCACACCGAGCATCACGAGCCAGAAGGCGGGAACGACCTGCAGCTGGGCCCCGCCGATCGGCAGGAAGATCAGCACGCCCGTGAAGATGCCGAGAATGCCCATCCAGCGAGGGATCAACCCGACGCGTTGGGCGTTCATCGAGACGACGATCGTGCCTCCAGCGAGCGCGACCGCGGCGATCAGAGCGAGGTACACGACGATCATGTTCAGCGCACCCTTCGTCAGCGCCTGATCGACGGCGTGGTTGGAGAAGTCGTGCCCGGTCGCGAATTTGTGGGTCTCGATCGCACCGACGATCTGATGACCGAGGCTGACGACGGCGAACGCGATGCCTCCGTAGAGCACCAGCGGCCGCGCCCCCGGCCACATCGTCGGCTTCCGAAAGCGGCTGGCATCGGCCAGCAGCAACAGGACGAGCGTGAGTACGCCGATCGCGATCGCGGCGAGCACGCTGGCGGAGATCAGGCCGAACGCCTGGTGGCTGATGAATTTCACCTCGCTCGCCCGCGGGCTCACGTGGGGGTTGACTTCGCCGCGAAGCGCCGGTTCGAGGCCCTGGAGGAGCCCGACGGTGGGCGCGCCCCTCAGGACGCCCGCGATCGCGACGGCGCTCAGCAGGTACAGAATCCCGCCGGCGAAGGCGGGCACGGCCAGGCGCTTGCGCCGCTCCAGCTCCTGGGCGGTCTGCTCACGGATCTCGCTTGCGCTGGGCACGAGCAGGGCAGTCTATGATGCGACCATGGAGAGCGGCGGCCTCGGCGACCTGTTCGGCGACCCGGAGGAGCTGCAGCGGCGGCTCGCGGAGTTCGCAGAACAGATGCAGGGCCAGCAGCGTCTGGTGTGGGCGGACAACGCGATCAAGCTCGCTGTCGACCTCACCGTCGCCGCCATCGCCCGCGTCAACGTGCAGGGCAACGCCGATGCCCAGGCCGAGGAGATCCGCACCGTCATGGCCCGTGTCTTTCCCGAGGCCGTGACCCTCGTGCGCGAGGCGCGCGAGGGCCTTCAGTAGCGCGCTCGGGCTCCGCGCGGGCGCGGGGGGCGACTCGGCGGGTCCTCCTCATCGGCAAACGGTTCGTCATCTCCCCTGCCGTCCCCGCCGGCGCGCTCCGCCTCCTCCTCGGCGTCGCGGGAGGCCCGTCCCGCGCGGATCACTTCTCCGAAGGAGCGGAAGCGGAAGATGAATACCACCGCCGCCAGGCCGACGAGCGCCGTGAACGCCGCAATCGCGATCTGCTGGCCGACCGAGTAGGCGGCGACCACGGTGGTTGAGGCGCTCGCCGCGAACACCTTCACCAGCAGCGCCTGCTGCACCCCGGCGCCGCCGGGCGTGAACGGGACGGCGCCCGCGACCTGGTTCACGCCGAAGACGAGCAGCACGTTCCTGATCGAGCCGCCGACGCGAAACGCATCGAGCATGAACCAGAAGGCGGCGAAGCGGCACATCCAGCCGACCGCCTGCAGCGAGACGACTTCGCGCAGGTATCGGCGACGATCGCTGAGGATCGTGAACCCCTGCCGCAGGCGAGCCCAGAAAGCCTTCACGCGCACCGACAGGATCGCGAACGCGGACAGGCCGATGACGCCCAGAGCGGTGATCAGGAAGAGCGTGAAGCGGAAGTGTTCGGCGAGGTAGGCGATGTCGAACGAGTTCAGTTTCGCGAACTGCGGCGGCTTCGGGAACACGCCCTGGGTGAAGGCGAAGATGAGCACGAGCACGCCGACGGACGCGTCGAATATGGATTGGACGAGGAAGGCCGCGTACACGGTCGCAAACGTGGAGCCCGGAATCGACGAGCGCGTGAGGAACAGCTTGATGAGGT